>Ga0160422_10000396_pt1 | contig 26196 bp, 25 predicted proteins | sample Fk160mmetaG_FD_108192 | JGI IMG/M metagenome (GOLD analysis project Ga0160422, IMG submission 108192) | Marine microbial communities from the Central Pacific Ocean - Fk160115 60m metaG | ecosystem: Environmental > Aquatic > Marine > Oceanic > Photic zone | place: The Central Pacific Ocean...
CGCCTATGTATAAATTGTTATTCTCACTAGCTTCTGCAAGCATACCATAACAGCGATTTGTACACTCCATTTCTAATTCACAATCGTTTAGACCTTCGTATTTAAAGAGTGTTGCAGAGGCAGCAGTAAAAGTAATAATGTCCAAATCACCATCGTCGTCTAAATCTTGAATTGCTGGAATGTCGCTGCTAAGGCAAACCACAGGAACTAGGTCAGGACCAGATCCATCATCGTAAAGACATTCTAGGGGAGATGCTACTAAGTCAAACTGAGGGTTTAAAGGGTTAGTTGTGTTGTTCTTATAAACTGATATTCCATTTATCCACGCAGTAAATACATCGGGCTTTCCATCGCAATCAAAGTCTCTTAAAAGGCACCATGAATCTAATTCTGGCCATCCTTTTGACCATTCAGGTCTATATATCCAATCCTCACCATCCCTTTCAAATGTCAAGATTCTATGGCCGTCTCTGTCGAAACCAAAAAGATCTTCATCTCCATCAAAGTCCAAATCTATGGGTGACCACTGAGGGGCTGTCAGTCCACCAGTCCAGGGGTTTGGCATAGTGTCACCATCTAAAACTACTGGAATAACTCCTAATTTAAAACCATAATCCCATTGAGCAAAACTGAATTGAGTAGCGCAAATAAATGTTGCCAACCAAAATATACGCTTAAGCTCAATCATTATTTCGTCACTTCAGAAAGAGAAGGGAAGTAGATGATATCATCCATCCCAATTAAAGTTCCCCTGTCTGTTTCAATTGAGCCAGATCTAACATGGGCATCGCCAAAGTAAATTCCACCTTCCTTTATTAATTGAAGGTTAGCTCCAGAGTGTACAGTCCAATTTGTACCGTCAGAAAATGCTTTGTACTCAAGTGGTTCGTCAACAATGTGGTATGAAACAAATTCATCTAATGCACTTTCGTTGCCAGGCTTTAGAAGCGCTTTGTACTCAGGGTGTGCTTCGAATGCTCTATCAATAGGAGCTAAAAGTGTAACATCTCCACTGTGGATGTGCTTGCTTAAACTCGACTTTTTCACCAGCTTGGCAAAAATGGGGTACTCATTACTTGATATTAAATACCTGTAAGCTGATGTTTTGTTTTGGGATTTATCTGCAACACCTCTTTCCCTTGCTTCTTGACGGCGTTTCATCAATCTCATTCCCTTCTTCTCTGCTTCTGTAAGCTCTCTACCTAGTGGAGATTCAGTCTTTTCCTTTGAAGATTTGTCTATTGCTTGAGGCTCGGTGCTATCAGAACATGATGTTGCCATAACTAAGGCCAAACCCAACAGTAATATCTCAATATTTCTCATGTTGTAAAGATAAAAATTTAAGTTAGTAGGTTGTGAACAATTTTCCATTTCAGCTGAAGGGTAAGCCGTATCTTTACAGCAGGAATTTTAAATTATATTTCCTCAAACACATGAAGCATACGGGTATTACTCCTAAAAACGCGTCACTTGACGCTATCGGCCTTGAAGGAGTAGCTAGTGCACTATGGAATCTTCCTCCATCAACCTTAGTAAAAGAATGCATTCTTAACGGAGAAGGGAGACTAACTGACACAGGTGCTCTTGCAATCAATACTGGTGAGTTTACCGGTCGCTCTCCTAAGGATAGGTATATCGTTGTAGATGATAAAACAAACTCAAGAGTAGATTGGGGAGATATTAATCAGAGTATTACTAGCGAGAATTTTGGCTGTCTTTTAGAGGATGTCCAAAACTACCTTCAAGGTAAAAACGTATACGTTACAGATGGAGCAGTAGGAGCTGATCCTACAACCAGAATCAACACTAGAGTTGTTTCTGAATTTGCTTATTCTAGCTTGTTCGTTAACAATATGTTCCTGCATTTTGATGAAACAGAGATTGCAGATGCAGATCCTGCATGGTACGTTATCTGCGTTCCAGAATTCAATTCAATCCCCGAACGTCACGGATGTCGCCAAGGAAACATCAGTGCAATTGACTTTACACGTAAAATCATTATTATTGCTGGTTCTGGTTACACTGGAGAGATAAAGAAGGGTATGTTCTCTGTTATGAATTTCGAATTACCCGAAGTTCACAGTGTACTTCCAATGCACTGTTCTTCAAATGTTGGTAAGGACGGAAATGTTGCAGTGTTCTTTGGTTTAAGTGGTACAGGAAAAACTACACTTAGCAGTGATCCACTTAGAAATCTTATTGGAGATGATGAGCATGGTTGGTCAGATAATGGAGTCTTCAATATGGAAGGTGGATGTTATGCAAAGACTTTAGACCTTAGCGAAGAGAGTGAGCCACAGATATATAATGCGATTAAATACGGTGCTCTATTAGAAAACATTGGTTTTGAAAGCGACGGGGTTACTCCAAATTACGAGGATGATAGCATTACACCAAATACTCGTGTTTCATATCCAATTGACCATATTCCAGGTGCAATTGAAAACGGAATGGGTGGTCATCCTACAGATATTTTCTTCCTTACGTGTGATGCGTTTGGGGTGTTACCTCCCATTAGCTGTCTTGATGCAAACCAAGCAATGTTTCACTTCATTAGTGGTTACACTGCAAAAGTTGCTGGAACAGAAGTAGGAATTATTGAGCCACAAACTGCATTTTCTGCTTGTTTTGGTGCTCCATTCCTTCCTTTAGCTCCAACTGAATACGCTGAGATGCTTGGCGAAAGAATTGAAAAGTACGGAGCTAGGATTTGGCTAGTTAATACTGGTTGGACTGGTGGTGGCTACGGAGTTGGTTCTAGAATGAAGCTTCGCTACACTCGTGCAATGATTACAGCTGCCCTTGAGGGTAAGCTAAACGAAGGCGATATGAGGGTTGATGAGGTGTTTGGCCTTAAGGTGCCAAACTCATGTCCTGATGTGCCTTCTGATGTTTTAAACCCACGTGAAACTTGGGCTGATAAGGGAGCATACGACGCTGCAGCAGCAGATCTAGCGCAGCGATTTGTATCTAACTTCTCACAATTCGACGAAACAGCTACTGATGCTATGCGTTCTGGCGGCCCTCGTGTTGCAGTAAGCGCTAGCTAATTGAGATTACTATACGTTCCAAATCTTCATGTAGGAAGCTTTGAGCTGCCAGAAGATGAGGCGCGTCATGCAATCAAAGTTCTTAGGGCTAGGGTAGGAGACGTATTCCAATTAATTGATGGAAAAGGAGGGTCAGCGGATGCATGTATTGTAGAAGCTGGAAGACGCAACTGTTTTGTCGAAGTAAAGGAGGTTGTCCAAACGCCAAAACCTTCTCCAAAGCTTACATTATTAGTTAGCCCCACAAAGCAAACTGAAAGGTTCGAGTGGTTTCTGGAAAAGGCGGTTGAAATAGGGGTGGATAGAATTATTCCAGTTTGGACTTCGAGGTCAGAAAGAAAGGTTGAAAAGCACCAAAGGTGGCAAAAAGTGATTGTCTCAGCGATGAAACAAAGCGGTAGGTCTTGGCTTACAACTTTAGAAGAAGCATACTCATTTGAAGAAGTGATTGCGAAGACTGAGAGTCCCATTTACATTGCTCATTGCATGGAGGGTGAAAAAGTGCATTTGCTCAATTCAATTAAGCGAAACACAGATGCATGTATTGCAATTGGCCCAGAGGGAGATTTTACTATTAAAGAGGTTGAATTAGCTCTTAGGAAAGGTGGAGTGGAGATCTCACTTGGAGAAAGTAGATTGCGTACAGAAACAGCAGCAATAGTAGCAACCACCTACTTTAGAGCTCTTCAGAATTAATTTACTTGCCTTTGAAATTTGGCGCTCGCTTTTCTAAAAAAGAAGCAACACCTTCTGCGTAATCCTCAGATTCTGCAGCAATAAATTGGTAGTCTAGTTCCCTGGCTAATTGATCGTTTAAATCACAGTTCATTCCCTCGTGGAATGCGGCCTTGGTAAGACCCAGCGCAAGAGTTGGCATAACAGTAAGTTTTTCTGCAGTTGATTTTACAACCCCGTTAAATTCGTCATCACTAACGCACTTGTAAATAAGCCCTATATTTTCTGCTTCAAACGCGCCCACTTTATTCCCAAAGAATGCCATTGCCTTTGCTCTTTGCATTCCTACAAGGCGTGGTAAAAACCAAGTCCCACCACTATCTGGAATAAGCCCAATCTTTGAAAACGCTTGAATGAATGATGCGCTTTCCGTTGCAATAGTTAAGTCACAGGCAAGTGCAATATTTGCTCCTGCTCCAGCAGCAACACCATTTACAGCAGCAATAACTGGTTTTTTGATTGAGCAAATTCTTCTAATACTTTGATTGTAAGTCTTCTCCACAATTACCTTGAAATTGGGCGCGTCTGGAGCCGTAACTTCTTTCAAATCTTGCCCAGCACAAAACGCTCTTCCCTCACCTCTAATTACAATGCATCTAACTCCATCATCATTACCTGCTTCGTCTAATGCATTTTGAAAAGCAGCTCCCATTTCTATGTCGAAACTGTTGAATGCTTTGGGTCTGTTCAGAGTTATTTGTCTAACTGCTCCTAAATCCTTTATTATAATTGAATCTGCCATCTTTATTTTTTTACTAACTGAGTTGCAAAAGTTTTGCCTGTCTCTGAATCTGTAAATATTGCAGTGTAATATCCAGGTTTTAGCTTAAACCCAAATCTCTTCGGCGCATTCACTGTTTCTACTATTTTGCCTAAGCTATTGTACACCCTGATAATACCACTCCTTTGAGAGGTGAAATTAAATCCATCTATTGTGGGGTTTGGGTAGATTATAAGACCTGATAGACTTTCTTCTTCTACCTCAGACATTGAACACCAGTTAAGCCAAGAATTTAGCTCAATTACATCTCCAGCTTCCATATCCCTGCCTTCGAATGCTTGATAGTCTGGAGCATATCTATAAGTTCTAAATACTGATGTGTTTCCTGGGTCTTCTCCTTGTGTTGTTGCGCCAAAAGCTGTAATGGGACTTATATAATCCCAAACTAACTCTTCATCAGCTGTTACCTCAAATAAATGTCCTGAAGACCCCTCGCATATTAATGTATTGCCATTTGGTAATCGTTCAGCACCACTTATGTTTTGAGAGTAAAAATCAGCATCAAATTCTTGAGGATATCTCCAAGAGTAACTCTCTGGTTGGAATGGTTGTTCTTCGTCAATAGGATATGTTCCATAGACCATTTCAGGCAAATCGATAATTTCTACAGTACTGTATTCTCCTTCAGGTCTATTCTTTCCGTTGTTGTATAGCATCACGCCTTCATCCATCCAGTGAGTATCGTGCTGGTGAAATAGGACTTGATCCTCATTTGTTCCTCTGTCATATGCTCTAGGATTTCCCCAACGATATAATAAATCACCTGCGTCTGTTGCAGCTTCTTCTGTGCTGAGATTGTGGTCTATAATCCAGAGTTCGCAGAATTTTGCTGAACTTATCATGATTTGGTCTAGTTCAGCGTTGTAATCAATAGAATTGCAGTGCATCCAGTCAGAAGAACCAGCTCCTTGGTTTGGACCGTTACCATTTGTAAAGTTGATATTGAATTTCCTAGGATTTTCTGCGACAACTCCATAATTAGGCTTGTTTGGGTCTGTATCTTGAATTAAGTGATCCCAAGCGCTCCATGACCAAACCACATTACCGCCTTGATTACCAGTTGGTTCAATTTCTGTTATTTGACAACACCAAACAGGATTTTCAGTTTGAGTTGAGTCTTTGCCCATTGCGATTGCCTCTTCATAGCTATGTAATTCCCATGCTATCAATAGGATATTTCCATTTGGCATCATTTCAATGTCGTGATGGTGGTGTTTGTCTTCGCCAGTCCAATTTAAATTCCAAACCAGCTCTCCTTCCCAATTAAATCGTTCAACCATTCCTCCTAGTCCTCCTCCCGAAAAAGGGTATTGCGAACTTGAGATTAATTGACCAGTTCTTAATAGAGAACCATCTTCCAATAAATATGCAGAAAGCCCAATTCTATAATCACTATTCCACTGGTTTACTACTTCACCACAGTTGTTTATTAGATAAGTATCGAATCCAGGAATAGGAGCGTATAAAGTATACCCATTGAAACTATTTTCAGAATTAGTGAAAACACCTACGGTTTGAGTTTGAGCAAATACTGCAGAAAAGCTAGTAAGAGCAAGTATCGTAGCAAATAGATTTCTCATATTTAAAAAGACCAAACTTTTTTCTTTTTCTCTTTGCAAATAAACGACGCTTCAGCTGCCCATCGGTTGCATTTCTCAAGTTGTTCTATTGACATATTTAAGACTTTGTAGGCGTTTTCATACTCAGTCATAAGTGTTATTCCCATCACACCGGGGTCGTCGCTATTTAGAGTGGTTTTTACGCCTAATTCCATTAGTTTTTTGATAGGATGATCAACCATACTATTCACTGCTTTAGTAAGAACGTTAGATGTAGGACAAATCTCAAGTGGTGTACCTGTATCGACTAAAATATCTATGATTTTTGAGTTCTTAATTGCTTGAACTCCATGTCCGATTCTGTCGGCTCCTAGTTTTTTAATAGATGTAATAATATTTAGTTGCGCGTCAGGTGAATTTGGCTCTCCAGCATGGACAGTTATGCCAAGGCCTTTTGTTTTGGCCTTTTGAAATATGTGAGTAAAGGGTTCAGGAGGGTAGTTTACTTCGTCATCAGCCAAATCTAGCCCTTGTATTTCTTGTCCCTTATCTATTGCAAAATCAGCCCAAAACTCGTTTTCATGCACAGATTTAATTCTTTGTAATAGGCATATTAATCCTACAGCGATTGGATACTTTGATTCCGCTTTTTTGCATCCATTCATTATTGCCTCATGCATTCTATCGGCTCCAATTTCTGGGTATTTTTCAAGGACAAAACTCGGTGCATACCTCAATTCTAATAGTCTAACGTTAGAAATAAGGTACATGTCTTCACAAGCTTCAAAGACAAGTTTTTCTATTCTATCTAGACTTTTTATTCTATCTCTTGTGACAAGAAATTTCTGAAGAACGGTTGGAAGGTCATTCATGGGAGAAAGCACCATGTATTTGGCCTTAAACTCATCATCGCTACAGCCCTTTGGCAAATCCCCATCTTCAATAGCCCAAGACTTCATCGTGTCAAGCCTATATGCAAGCTCAAGATGACAGTGTAACTCAACTTTAGGAATGTTGAATAAATGTCTTTGAGTCTCCTTTGAAATCATCATCCGAAGTTAACTTACCTTCGCAGTATGTCGGTGGAGATAAAGAATAAAAAGGCATCTTTCACTTATTTTCTTGAAGATGAGTTCATTGCGGGTATCCAATTAAATGGTTGTGAGATAAAGTCCATTAGAAATGGAAAGGCAAGCATAGCAGAAGCTTATTGCAAAATGGAAAAAGGGGAGATGTGGGTCATAAACATGCACGTTGAGGTCTATCCAAATGGTGGCTACACTCAACAGAACCCAAGAAGAGCTCGCAAGCTCTTGCTGACAAAAACCGAGATTAAAAAACTCGACAAAAAGTTGAAAAATGTAGGTATTACCATTGTTCCAACACTCTTATTTATTGCCAAAAGCGGTTATGCAAAACTTAAATTCAGCATTGCGAAGGGTAAAAAAATGCACGATAAAAGAGCGTCTATAAAGGAAAGAGATGTTGCGAGGGATCTAGATAGATCTCTCAGTTAAGAAGCTGCTACTTCCTCTTCTTCAGTGATGTCAATTTTGTAATTGTCGCTGATTTCGTCCCAATCCCAAATAAAGTTTACCATCAAATCTCTCAGAGCTTTTTGAATGATAGGGTTGGGGACATTCATATCTCTAAAGTATGAGTCTTGGCATTCAATGAGATTGTACTTGTAAATGACAGCCCTTGTCATTGCTGTGATTGTATTCTTTGAAGGTCTATTTATTTCCTTCATGAACGATCTAAATTCCTTAATCTTACTCGCGAATTTGTCTTTGGGGACACCTAGAGCTCTTGCAAATTTTGCTATACATCTTTTAATGATAGCTCTATCTACACCATTTGCAAAATGCTTGGGCACATGGCTCAAGTTTGCTGCAACTACAATCATTAAGAATTTACCGTAATCCTCAGAATTCAAATCTGGAGCAGTTTTAAACTCTGGCATTAAATTTAAAAGGGAGGCTACTTCTGGCCAGCCGAGCTCTACAGTCTCGAAAGATGTGTTGACGAAGATGTTTGCCACCTGCTCGTCAGTGAGTTTTCGCTTAGAAAGCCAGCTAAGTAATCCCAAGTTTTTCATACTTGGATATCAAAGTTAAATGAGAGTTTTAGGGTTATTTTGGGTTAATTAAATGACGCTATCAACAGGGTTATTCACAATTTGTTGGCATTAGAATCTCAAGACCTATCTTTGTGGCGATGTACGAAAAAGTCCTGAAACCCCTGTTTTTCCTAATGTCTCCGGAGAGAGCTCACTACACCGCAATGGGGTTGATGAGCATTGCAGTACGAGTACCTGGAATGGAATTTTTATTAAAGCGTTACTTTAACCAAAGCGCGGAAAATGACGCTATAGAAGTATGCGGATTGAAATTTCCAAATCGAATTGGGCTTGCCGCCGGTTTCGATAAAGATGCGAGATGGTTGAGGGAGTTGAATGTTTTGGGTTTTGGTCATGTGGAAATAGGAACCCTTACTCCAAAACCTCAAGTGGGGAATCCACAACCCAGACTTTTTAGACTTCCGCAAGATGATGGTTTAATCAATCGAATGGGCTTTAACAATGGTGGTGTAGAGGATGCGGTAAAGAGATTAAAGCGAAGACCTAAGGGATTAATCGTTGGTGGAAATATTGGAAAGAATAAAGCGACTCCAAATGAAAGTGCTGTAGACGACTATTTAATTTGCTTCGAGGCATTGCATCCCTATGTAGATTACTTTACAGTTAATGTAAGTTCACCGAATACTCCTGGACTCAGAGAGTTGCAGGATAAAGAGCCATTAACAAATTTGCTCTCATCTGTTGTTAAAGTAAATAAGTCAAAAGATATTCAGAGACCCATCTTTTTAAAGATTGCACCTGATATGGAGCATGGTCAATTAGACGATATCGTAGAAATTGTAATATCAGTTGGTATTGATGGAGTTATTGCTACTAACACTACAATTGATAGAGGAGTATTACACACTTCAAATCACAAAATAAAGGAAATTGGGGCAGGTGGATTGAGCGGATCTCCATTAAGGAAGAGGTCAACGGATGTTATAAAATACCTGAGTGATAGATCTAAAGGAGCCTTTCCAATTATTGGAGTTGGAGGTATTGAAGGTGCAGACTCAGCTCGTGAAAAACTAGAAGCTGGAGCATCACTTGTTCAAGTATACAGTTGTATGATTTACAAAGGCCCTGGTTTGGCAAGGGAAATTGTAAAAGGCCTTAAGTCTATCTGACAAATTTGTTGACGTACTTGGAATGTTCATTTTATGTTAAAATCATATGCACATCTTTGGGTAGCTATGGTATTGTGTAAGAATTTCCCAAGACTTTTGTTTCGTGGTTCATTTTTTCCAAATCACGGATAATCTGTATTTTGAAGTGACCGACTTCAATTGTTTTTTAAATCGTTGAGCCAGCCCAAGCCAAATGTTTCATGGTAAAAAGTTAGTAATGTTCTGCGACAAATTTTTCAAGGTATTCCTTAATTAAGTTTCTTACACTTCTAAATTCATTTAATATCTCCTCCTCATTGCCATCAGCTTTTGCTGGATCAGGAAAATTAAAATGATGCCTTTGAGCTTTAGAAGGGAAGTGAGGGCAATTTTCGGCTGCGTGGTCACATACTGTAATTATATGGTCAAAGTTTATATCAATGTACTCTTCAATGTGATTTGAAGTCTGGCTTCTTAAATCAATCTCAATCTCATCCATTACCCTTATTGCTTTAGGATTTACTCCGTGAGTCTCTATTCCTGCGCTATAGACTCCAACTTTTGGCAATAAGCTTTTTAGCAAACCCTCAGCTATTTGGCTTCTGCAAGAGTTTCCAGTACAGAGTATCAAGATTTTATTTGGCATTGTAGAATATTCCATAAATTAAAACTAAAATGCCAGGGGCTGATAGGCCTTAAATCTAAGTGTTAAAAAACAAAATAAGTTCTCATAATGTGAAATGTCACAAGGCATGATGTCGATATGGCTCAACCAATTAGGTATGATTTCCACCAAGAAATAATTAAGCTTATTGATATGCCTGTGGGGAAAAAAGATAATAAGATAACCTCGAAAGTAGATTTAAAAGTAGCAGGCTCGGGTGCAAATAATTGGCCTATCCATGCTATGCCCATGAACATAAGACTTAAGGCAACCCACGTTTTTGTTGTTAAGAGTAATGCCCTTTGCATTTACATATCCTTTAATGAGAGGACACGATCAAGTCTTGGGCCTTTTTCAGTTTGCTTTAGAGTACAAATCTCATTTGATGCATCGTGCTCCAAAAAAAGATAGTATCCATTGTCAGCAGCCTCATTGAAAATTCGCTTGCGTTCCTCTAATGTAAGCATGGGGCGAGTGTCATAACCCATTACGTATGGAATTGGAATATGTCCTATAGAGGGTAGTAGATCTGCCATGAAAACTAGTGTTTCACCCTTGTATGATATAATGGGGCACATTTGGGCATCTGTGTGCCCATTAACCACAAATGCATCAAACCCAAGTCCTGTTTCTATTCTGTGGGTATCACCTGAAGCGTCAATAAATTTTAACTGACCACTTTCTTGAAGTGGAAGTATGTTTTCAGACAAAAAGCTAGCTCTTTCTCTAGCATTGGGCTCTGTCGCCCATTTCCAATGTCTTTTATTGCTCCAATAAGTTGCGTTTTTAAACGTTGGTCTATATCCATCTCTAGAGTCGTTCCATTCAACAGCGCCTCCAACATGATCAAAGTGAAGGTGGGTAAGGAATACATCTGTAATATCATTTCTAGAAAACCCTGCTGAAGCCAAACTCTTGTCCATAGAATCTTCGCCATGTGGATGGTAATGGCTGAAAAACTTTTCGTCTTGTTTATCCCCAAGCCCACAATCAATTAGGATTAATCTGTCTCCGTTTTCAACTAAAAGTGACCTCATAGCCCAAGGGCACAAGTTGTTTGAATCAGCAGGATTAGTGCGTTCCCAAAGCTTCTTAGGGACTACTCCAAACATTGCTCCTCCATCAAGTTTAAAATTCCCGTTGTGAATAGTGTAAAGCTCCATGTTACGAAGGTAGTAACCACGCGATGGTTCGTACCTTTGTCTTTTGAAATCTATAACTAATGCCGCTTTCTTCACTGAATGCTATTTCGCCAGTTGATGGCCGATACCGTAGACACACAGAACCTCTAGCGCCACTTCTATCTGAATGGGGGCTTATTCGTCATAGAGTAGAGGTTGAGATTAGATATTTTATCGACCTTGTTGAACTTCCTCTACCTCAGCTTAATGACTTTCCATCGGATAAAAAGGAGAGTCTTGCTACACTTTACGAGGGTTTCACTGAGGAGAATGCATCTAGAATAAAAGAAATTGAATCAATAACCAACCACGACGTAAAAGCAGTAGAGTATTGGATCAAGGAGGAGATGGAAAAAATGGGATTAGCGAAGTGGAGTGAGTTTGTTCACTTTGGGCTTACATCACAGGATGTAAACAATACTGCGATACCTCTGTCTCTTAAAAGAGCAACTGAAGATGTTTACTTGCCAATTTTAGATGAAGTTATTTGCACATTAAAGAGCCTAGCTTCAGATTGGAAGGCAGTGCCAATGTTGTCTAGAACTCATGGCCAAGCGGCATCTCCTGTAACTCTTGGGAAGGAAATAATGGTGTTTGTTGAGCGACTTCAAATCCAAAGAGATGCGGTTGCGAATTCGGTATACGCTGCCAAATTCGGCGGTGCAACAGGTGGTTTTAATGCACATAAAGTGGCTTACCCTGATGTAGATTGGGTGAGTTTTGGAAACTCTTTTGTTGAGGCAAACTTGGGCCTTCACAGATCTAAGGTGACAACCCAAATCGAGCATTACGATCATCTTGCAGCATGGTGTGATGCACTACGTAGAGCACATACTGTTATGATAGACTTGAATAGGGATGTATGGACTTACATAAGTTTAGATTACTTCAAGCAGAAAATTGTAAAAGGCGAGGTGGGGTCTTCAGCAATGCCACACAAAGTGAACCCAATTGATTTCGAAAACAGTGAAGGGAACTTTGGAGTTGCCAATGCTATGCTTCAGCATTTCGCTGAGAAACTTCCAATCTCAAGAATGCAAAGAGATCTTACTGATTCAACTGTTTTGAGAAATGTTGGTGTGCCTTTAGGGCATGCAATTATCGCATTAAAATCTCTTCAAAAGGGACTGGGTAAATTATTGCTAAATGAAAGTGAGCTTGAGGCAGCTCTTGAAGCAAATTGGGCTGTTGTTAGTGAAGGAGTCCAAACAATTTTAAGACGCGAAGGCTACCCTAAGCCATACGAAGCTCTCAAAGCTCTAACAAGGACTGGTGAGGCTATTACTGCTGAAACGATGAGCAATTTCATTGATACATTAGACGTTAGCGATTCGGTGAAAGCAGAACTAAAAGCAATAACACCTTCATCATACACTGGGTATTCTGAATCATTAGCACTTGACTAGGCTTAAAGTACTTTTTCCACTATTAAAAAACTACAGCTGGAACCTTCTAGCTAACGCCTTACTTAATGCAGTAGGCGCAGTACTTTCTCTATTCTCATTTCTAAGTGTAGTCCCTTTCTTGAGAATTTTATTTGGGGGAGGTGCCAACGAGTTGAATTCTACTGCCTCAGACCTTCCAGGAAAAATTGGCGCTTGGTTTGATGCGTATGTTCTTGAAGTTGGATCATCACATGCATTAATTGTTATTTGTTACTCTGTAGTGGTCCTTGCCATCCTTAAGAATGTCACTACTTATTTAGCAATGTACAGCTTAGCTACAATAAGAACTGGTGTGAGTAGAGATTTGAGAAACAGTACTTACAGCAAGCTTTTAGGTAAGCAAATGAATTGGTTTACCGATTCTAGAAAGGGTGATATAATGAGCAGGTTTACAGTCGATCTTAACGAGGTTGAAGTGAGCATAGTTGGATCTATAGAGGTGATGTTTAAATCGCCGCTTTTGATTTTTATTTCGTTTGGCGCTTTGCTTGCTTTGAGTTGGGAGCTAACATTGTTTGCAATGCTCTTCCTTCCAGTAAGTGGAATTGTAATTAGCAGAGTAGCAAAGAAACTTAAAAAGTCAGCATTAAGGGGCAAAGAGGAGCTAGGTTCATTGAGTAATATCCTTGAGGAAACTCTTAGTGGGATGAAGATTATTAAGGCATTTGGAGCCCGAAAGGATTTCCAAAAACGCTATGAAGATCGCAACCAAGAACACTTCTTTGCGATGAGGAAAATGTTCCAAAGAGAGTACATGAGTTCGCCATTAAGTGAGGTGATTTCTCTAACAGTTATGGCGATTCTTTTGGGATACGGAGGTGCTATAGTGTTGTCAGGCAATACTGGCCTCACAGGGGATTGGTTTATAGGTTACTTAGTTGTGTTCTCTCAAATTATTCCTCCAGCAAGGGCTCTTAGTGATGGATGGTTTAGGGTTAGCAAAGGAGTTGCTTCCTTAGATAGAATAGAAGAAATGTTTGAGCAGGAAGAAGGCCAAACCCTCCAAGACGGTTCAACAAAATTCACCAGTCTTGTGAATTCTATAGTTTTCGAAAACCTCAGCTATTCTTACCAAGAGGGAAAGGTGCTTGATTCAGTTAATCTTGAAATCAAAAAGGGTGAAGTGGTAGCATTAGTAGGAGCTTCGGGTTCTGGAAAAACTACACTTAGTAATTTGCTTGTAAGATTTGATGATCCATCATATGGGTCAGTAAAAATTGACGGAGTTGACTTAAGAGATTTGAGTATATCTGACTGGAGATCAAGTTTAGGTGTAGTAACTCAGGATGCAATACTCTTTAATGGAAGCATTGAATCAAACATTGCACTTTGCGATTCAAATCCGTCTTCTGAAAGACTTCAAAGCGCAGCAAAATCTGCACATGTTCTAGAATTTTCAGATCAGCTTCAACAGGGGTTACAGTCAGAGGTTGGAGATGGTGGAGGAAAACTTAGTGGAGGACAGAGACAGAGAGTTGCTCTTGCGAGGGCACTTTATAGAAATCCTTCAGTTTTAATACTTGACGAAGCCACTTCAGCCCTAGATGCAGCTTCAGAACACGAAGTTCAGCAAGCACTTGATGAAGCAATGAAGGATAGGACGGTTCTAGTAATTGCTCATAGATTATCAACTGTGCGTAAAGCAGATAAAATTGTTCTACTCGATAGCGGAAAGATTGTTGAGGAAGGAACACATAGTGAACTCATGGAAAAAGGAGGTTTATACGCTAAACTTGTAGACTTACAATCCTTCTCATAAGTGTCTTTCAAACTCGAAAATATTAGGCCAACAGTAATAGCGGGCCCTTGTTCAGCAGAAAATAGAGATCAGGTTTTTGCTACGGCAAAGGAGTTGAAAAAGAACAAAAACATTAAGTATTTCAGAGCAGGGTTGTGGAAGCCTAGAACAAGGCCAAATAGCTTTGAGGGTGTTGGTTCTATGGGTATGGTTTGGCTTTCGGAAGTACAAGCTGAACTTGGTATTCCTGTCATGACAGAGATTGCAAATGCCGAACACGCTGAACTAGCTTTAAAGCATGGTTTAGATGCGGTTTGGATTGGTGCACGTACAACAGTTAGTCCATTTTCAGTCCAAAATATTGCTGATGCACTAAAGGGCACATCAATGCCAGTAATGGTGAAAAATCCTATGCATGCTGATTTGGGCTTATGGTTAGGGGCAATTGAAAGATTTTCATCATCTACATCGGGAGAAGTTGCAGCATTGCATAGAGGCTTCTCGAACTTCACCCAGCAAAAGTATAGAAATGCACCAATGTGGGAGCTGCCAATTGGATTGAAATCAGAATTGCCTGACGTAAGTCTTTTTTGCGACCCTAGTCATATCTGTGGAAACACCGAGTTATTAGGCCTTGTAGCCCAAAAGGCAATGGATTTAGGTATGGATGGATTGATGCTAGAAACTCATACTTTGCCAGAACAGGCACTAAGTGATGCGTCTCAACAGATAACTCCTTCACAACTAGCTGAATTAATTGATGGGTTAGAGATTAGATCTTCTCTAAAGGATTCTACTTCAGATAGAGACCTAAGCGCATTGAGAATTCAGATGGACTCTATAGATGAACAACTTATGGAATTGCTAAGCGGAAGAATGGACATCGCAAAGCAAATGGGAGTGTTCAAGAAGGAAGAAGGGTTAACAGTTCTTCACCTTGAGAGATGGAGGGAGATTGTTAGGACTAGAATGAATTGGTCTAAGGAGCTAGGTCTAAGTGAAGAGTTTATTCTAAGAGTTTTGGAACAGGTTCACAAAGAGAGTATCAAAGTCCAAACCGACGTAATGAACCAAGACTCTTAATTAGAGTCTGAACATTTAAAATATGTTCTTGGAGTGTTAGTCTTTTTGATTGCATTGTATCCGCCTAGGACTTCAATCGCATTGTGTTTCCCGTTCTTTTTTAGAATTGAGTTTGCTATTACGGATCTGTATCCACCTGCACAATGGATGTAGAAATCTCCTTTTGGCATAGAATCAAAATAATCTGTCAGGAAGCTAAGGGGAGCATGGCTAGCACCTTTTACGTGTTCGGCTGAATACTCTCCAGGTCGTCTAACATCTACAACCTTTGTAGAAGAATCATTATACACTTTTTTAGCAAATGTCGAAGCGTCAACTGCATTGATAGTGTCAATATTTCTTCCTGAATTCTTCCAACTTTCAAACCCACCATCAAGTATGCCTATAACATTGTCGAAGCCAACTCTAGAAAGTCTTGTAATTGCTTCTACCTCAGTCCCCGATTCTGCAACGATTAATAGCGGCATTTTTACATCAACTAATAGTGCACCAACCCATGGAGCAAATGTACCTGAAAGTCCAATAAATATTGAGCCAGGGATAAAGCCGCGAATAAATTCACTTTGGTGTCGTACGTCTAAAACTAATGCTTCAGCCTCTTCTAATGCTGTGATAAATTGCTCAACATTAAGCATGTTATGGCCATTAGCTATTACCTCGTCTATAGACTTGTAACCGTGCTTATTCATTGCAACATTAAACCCAAAATAATCCAGAGGTTTAGGTAGCCCTTCGCAAAGCTCTTTTACAAACTCCTCCTTAGTCATGTCAGATCTTAATGCGTAGTTGTGTTCTTTTTCATGGCCCAATGTCCCAATAGTTTCCTTGCTCATGTTCTTTCCACATGCTGAACCTGCACCATGGCCAGGATAAATGATAACGTCATCTGGAAGTGGAAGTATCTTGTTTCTAATACTATCGAATAGCATTCCAGCAAGATCCTCTTGAGTCATGTTTGTAGCCTTTTGTGCAAGGTCAGGTCGCCCTACATCTCCAAGGAAAACAGTATCTCCTGTGAAGATGGCATGTGGTTGTTCTTGCTTGTCGTAAACCACATAAGTTGTGCTCTCCATTGTGTGACCTGGAGTATGCATAGCTTCTATCTCTATTTTCCCAATTTTAAATCTTTGGTAGTCTTCAGCAATCAATGACTCAAATCCAGTTTTTGCAGTGGGGCCAAATACGATTTGTGCTCCAGTTTTCTCTGCTAGAGTCAAGTGTCCAGAAACGAAATCAGCGTGGAAATGAGTTTCAAAGATATATTTGATATTAACTCCATCTCGTTCAGCCATATCGATATACTGTTGAACCTCTCTAAGTGGATCAATAATTGCTGCTTCATCGCAGCATTTAATGTAATACGACCCTTGGGCTAAACAACCTGTGTATATCTGTTTAATTTCCATATTTGGATTAATTATTATGTAAAATTAGCTCTTTCTTCTATAGATGATATGCACAATTGAAACTAGTATTCCAAGTGAAATCCCCTCAACCATCCCCACGAATAATGTTGTACAAAATGTTGCAATAAGTAATAGAGATTCTATCCTATTGTTCTTCCACAACTTAATAGGAAGTTTTACGTCAAATAAGCTCAAAACTGCAGTTATAATTATTGCAGCAAGTACTGCAAGTGGTAGGTGGTAAAAAAGTGGAGTAAAGAATAAAAGAGTCAATGCAATTAGAGATGCTGCAAATAGCGACGCAAGGGGAGTAGATGCTCCAGCTTGATCATTTACAGCAGTCCTTGAAAATCCACCTGTTGTTGGATAAGACTGGAAAAACGAACCAATAATATTAGCAATCCCTAATGCTCTTAATTCTTGATTTGGGTCAATCTCATATCCATGTTTTTCAGATAGAGCCTTCGAAACAGAATAAGCCTCCATAAATGCTATCATAGCCAAAGTAAAAGCAATAGGTAACAACTTTAGTGTATTATCAAAATTTGGAATCCCAAATGAAGGAAGACCTGATGGAATTTTCCCTACAATTTTTACTCCTTCTAAATTTAGCCCAAACCATTTTACGCAAATAGTACCAAGAATTACTGTAATTAATGCAACAGGAATCTTAATCTTAGTTTTGATTTTAGACAACAATCCAATCAAAACAACTGTTACAAGTCCAATTAAAATAGTTGGTTGATTGAATTGGTTAATTGAGTTTAACCCTTCAACTGCAATATTTTGAATTTGTGTATTCCTCTCAATTGGAATTCCACTCAGATTAGATATTTGATTGGCTGCAATAATTATAGCGGCTGCAGATGTAAATCCACTTATAATAGGTTTCGTAAGGATTTTCACAAGGAATCCTGCACGCATTATTCCTAAGAATAACAACATACATCCCATCATAAACGCTAGTAGGATTGCCAAGCTTATATAACTTGAAGATCCAATAGTTGCAATTGCTGATAACCCAGCTGCTACTAATAAAGAATCCATTGCAACCGGCCCAACCGCAAGTTGTCTAGACGTGCCAGTAACAGTGTAAATTATCTGTGGTAAAAGTGCTGCGTAAAGACCATACTCAACTGGCAGTCCTGCTATCATAGCGTATGCCATGCCCTGTGGTATCAACATTACTCCTATAGTCAACCCAGCTTGTAAATCAGCCCAAAAATTAGCCGTTTTATATTCTGGCAACCACGATATTATAGGTAAGAGATTTTTTAGCACGAAGCAAAGGTAAGTTAACGGTAGGGAGTACCTCGCTCATTTCATTTGCTCGATGATTTTTCCTTTGTCTTAACAAGACACAGTTTGAAATAAAAACAAATCAAGACAAGCATTCCCTTGTCGCAATAATCAACTTCTCCAATCTTTAAAAATGAAATTTTTCAAGTTGGTATCAGGCGAGTATTTTTATTTACTCACTGCGTTCGTTCGCCTAATTTATTTTTTCGCTTAATCTTTGTTTTCGTGCCCAGAGCGGGAGTCGAACCCGCACGCCCTAACGGACACATGGCCCTCAACCATGCCTGTCTACCAATTTCAGCACCTGGGCAGTGCAGGAATTTGCCTCCTTGATTGCTTTCTGGATTAAACCTAGAAAGTCTATGTGACCCGGCTGGGACTCGAACCCAGGACCCTCTCATTAAAAGTGAGATGCTCTAACCAACTGAGCTACCGGGTCAATTACCCTTATTTGGGGGGGTGCAAAGATAGTTAGAAACTATATTTTACAAACTGTAGTGGTGAAAATTTTGGACTATTTTAATCACAATGAATAGTTCGTTATCTTGCGAATTAATTACCAGCATTATGAAACACATATTAATTCTTTTATTTTTAATGGTTGCGAGTGCATCTATTTGCTTATGCCAGTCTGAAGTACCAGGTCAAAATGCATTTGAAAATGCGTTTGGAACTTCTGTTGAATTGGATTACGAACTATGTTGTTTTGCTGAATACGGTTGGCATAATGCAACAGAGATAAAGTTTGAAGGCATTTCACCTGTTGCTCTTGAGAGCGATGATGTAGCTGTTGAGCTTTTAAAGTTGGGAATTGAGCCTCAGCCTTCTGAGCAGTATTTCACTACTCCAAATGGAATGATTGTGGTAGTTGCTAGAGATGATGTATTCGAAAAAATCCTTTCTAGATATTTAATCAACTTAAACTCATCTAAGTAAGATTTATGAAAAAGTTAATTGGATTAATTTCTTTTGGGTTTGTTGCTTTAATAGCTTCATCTCAAGAGGTTAGCATTGCATCAACGAACAACTACACTGCATGTGTTGGCGCACTTGTAGATTCAGGTATGAGTGCTAGCGATTATGGATCAAACGAGAACCATACAATTACATGGTGTCCTGAAGCTCCTGAAACAATCTTAAATTTATATTGGGTTGTTTTCAATCTCGATGCTAACTCTACAATTTCAATTTATGATGGAAATAGTAATGCTGAGCCATTAATTGGCACATATACAGGGACAGAACTGCAATCGTTAGATATAACTTCTACAAATATTACTGGTTGTTTAACCGTTGAATTCATATCTGGTGCAGGTAGTTCTGGAAACTTTGGAGCTGTAGCGTCTTGTGGCGAACCGTGTGAAAAGCCTATAGCAATTATAAACTGGATAGACGATGTACAACCAGTTAAAGCTTGTATAGGAGAGGAGCTTACTTTTAACTCTACATACTCAACAGCTGCTGAAGGCCAAGAAATTGTAAGTTGGGATTGGGATCTTGGCGATGGTACAACAACAAGTGGTGAGCCTATTATAACTCATACATACAGCCAACCAGGTTTATACATTCTTGATTTGGATATTATTGATAGTAATGATTGCCCAAACCAAAATACGGTTGATTACCAAATACTAGTTTCTACTGAGCCTGTATTTGACGGAACAACTACTGATTTTTCAATGTGTGTAAATGAAGTTGAAGATCTTGTAGGAATGGTAGAAGGTGTTCAATACATCGCTGAACCAAGCGTAGATTTTGGAGATGGACTATATATTCCAGATGACCAAACTCAGTGCTTTTATAGCGAACTTACTTTTACAAGCTTTTTTCCAGGATCAGAAGTAATTGATGCAAATGCTGATATTTTAAATCTTTTCATCAATTTTGAGCATAGTTATATGGGTGATTTGACAATCACTTTTATTTGTCCGAATGGTCAAAGCATACAGGTCCACTCTCAAGGAGGAGCTGGAACTTACTTAGGTGAGCCAATCGACAATGATGCAGGTGAAAACCCAGGAATAGGTTGGGATTATTACTGGGAGCCTACGGCCACAAATGGTACATGGGAAGCAAACGCTGGAGGCACATTGCCGGCTGGAGCATACGAGTCAGTACAACCTTTTTCAAACCTAAACGGATGTCCACTTAACGGAACATGGGAAATTGAGGTGTGTGATTTATGGTCTATTGATAACGGATTCATATTTGACTGGTCAATTCAATTTGCACCTTATTTGTATCCTGAAGCTATTTCTTTTACACCAACATTTGGCCCAGAGTGTGATTCAACTTATTGGACTACTGATGATATGAGTGATATATTATTTGTCAATGATCTAGATTATGATGGGGATTGTTCTTCAGTTGAAATAAATCCAACAACAGTCGGCCCACATACATTCGTATTTAATGCAATTAACGATTTTGGTTGCCATTACGAAGTTCCAGTTGATGTAGAAGTTTATGGAGTAATGTCATCATTAACGGCTGATCCACAGCAATTCTGTGGAGAACCGGTTACTATTGAAGCAAACCTTTTTGGAGGTGATGATTTCAATGAAGCCGATTGCGATTTTACTTGGTCTTGGAATACTTCTTCAAGTAGTGTTACTCTTGAAGATGATGATACTCTTGAGCCTACGCTAACTCAAATGGATGACATTACAGAGTTCACCTTAGATGTAGATTATACTATCCCAGGCACATCAAATGTATGTTCAAACAATTTCAATATTGAAATTGAAACATGTGAGATAACAATACCAAACATTTTCACACCTAATAATGATGGTGTAAATGATAGATGGACTGTTGATGGTTTAGCTGGATTTAATGGAAGTGAAGTTTATGTATACGACAGGTGGGGTGTAGAGATGTTTTCAGATATCATTGATTTAACTGACCCAGATCCATCTTGGGATGGAAAAATTCAAAGTCCAGCTTTTGGTGAGATAGTAGCATCTCCAGGCATATATTACTACGTAATTAGAGTAAAGCATTCTGAAAATGAAGATTTAATAGCAGTAGACCAATACTGCGATTGTGGCGATGGTACTTTTGCTATCGAGTGTTGCTGTCCTTGTAACGACGGTGGATTTTCACTCGATTGTTGCTCAAATGATATTTCAACATCAAATGGGTTAACAACTACTTCTTATACAGGAACAATAACTCTAATGAGAGATTAATCATTTTGGACTGTAGTCCATTGCTCAATAGGGAATACTTCAGCAATCTTTTGGTATACAACAGAAGGAATTAGATAGTCCACGTGAATTTCATTCATGTGGGTTTTCACTTTTTCAAAAGCATCTCTTACGTCTTCTGCAGAAATAAGAAGGAACTGATTTGCTTCTTTTTCTGTCCCCTTACTTTCATCAACTGCAGAAAGTGCTACTTTCACTTTAAACCATTTGTCACAATCTGCAAACCTGATAACTTCAACGAGATTTGTTTTTGTGATTTGGATTATCTCAAAGGGTCTTATTCCTTCATCTTCAAGAATTTCAACCATTCTGGTTTCGGCTTCAGTATATGTGTAAGCATCTAGAACAAACTGCTCTGTTTTCCTTACTTCGGAACCCTCAGAATTGGGTTTCATATAACTAACCTTACAGTTAAACCAATGCTTTTTCATGGTCCCGAAGGTAGGTGGCTTATTCACACTTTAGGTGGGAAGAAATGATATAAATTCTTCACATTTTATTCATTTTAGATATATATCTTTCAGGAGTGAATAGAGTAGATGAATATCGACACAAAGGCATGAGGCGAAAGCTTTCTGAGGAACTAAAGAAAATGGGAATTTCACATGAAGATGTTCTCGATGCTATCACGAAAATTCCTAGACATTTTTTTATAGACTCTACATTTGAGAAGCATGCTTACACTAATAAGGCTTTTCCAATTGCATCAGGCCAAACTATTTCGCAACCACACACTGTTGCAAACCAAACTGAGCTATTAAAATGTAAAGCTGGAGATTTGGTCTTGGAAATAGGAACTGGATCAGGCTATCAGTGTGCTGTGCTATGTGAAATGGGAATGAAGGTTCACTCTATTGAAAGGCAAAAAGAACTATTTGATTCTGCTGGACCATTATTGAGGTACCTTGGGTACAAACCATTTCTATATTATGGAGACGGATACAAGGGGAAGGAGCCATATGCTCCATTTGATGGAATCATTGTTACTTGTGGAGCTCCATTCGTTCCAGAGGCATTAATTAATCAGCTCAAAGAGGGTGGAAGGCTTGTAATTCCAGTTGGTCCTGACGGAAATCAAAGAATGCTCACAATTGATAAATTAGAAAATGGGGAGTTAGTTGAGAAAGACCATGGTGATGCAGCATTTGTTCCAATGCTTGAATCAAGAGCCAAAGATTAGAGTATAGAAACTATATCGCCTCTTCCTTCTCTTATAACTTCTGGGATACCTGACGAACAATCTATAATTGTCGATGCGTAAAGCTCCCCAAATCCTCCGTGGACTACAGCATCAACGGCATGTCCATGTCTTTCTTCAATTAATTCTGGATCAGTAGTATATTCTAGAATTTCATCATCATCGTGAACTGAAGAAACAACAAGAGGTTTTCCTATTTCTTTAAGTATTGTTTGGACAACTGGGTTGTCAGGAATCCTAATTCCAATAGTTTTTTTCTTACTCCTAAATAGCTTTGGGACATTTCCGCCTGAAGGAAGTATGAATGTAAATGGTCCAGGCAAAGCTCTTTTCATGAGTTTGAAAATCTCGTTTGGTACTGGGCGCGAGTACTTGCTGAGGTCACTTATATCTGAGCAAAGAATGGAAAAGTGAGCCTTGTTTGGCCTTAGGCCTTTTAATCTAGCTATCCTTTCAAATCCCTTGCTGCTACCTAATAGACAGGCAAAACTGTATACAGTGTCAGTAGGACAAACTACTACACCATCCTTTTTAAGAATGGACACTACCTCTCTAACCTTATCAGGGTCTGGTCCGTCTTGGTGTATCCTAATTAGCAAATTCTTAAATTTTATCCTTGAGCTTTAGCGTGATCTGCTAAGAATTTATCAAGGCCAATGTCAGTTAGTGGGTGCTTAAGCAAGCCCAAAATAGCACTCAATGGTCCAGTCATTACATCTGCTCCGATTCTGGCACAATCAATAATGTGCATTGTATGGCGAACGCTGGCAGCAAGAATCTCTGTGCTGTACTCGTAGTTGTCGTATATCTCGCGAATAGACTCAATTAGCTCTAATCCATCAGAACTAATGTCGTCTAATCGACCAATAAAAGGACTTACATAAGTTGCACCAGCTTTAGCTGCAAGTAAAGCTTGGCCTGGAGAGAATACAAGTGTGCAGTTAGTTCTAATTCCTTTTGAAGAAAAGTAGCTAATTGCTCTGATCCCATCTTGAATCATAGGAACCTTCACTACGATGTTTGGGTGAAGAGAGGCAAGCTTTTCACCCTCTGCAATCATTCCTTCGTAATCAGTAGAAATTACCTCTGCGCTAACATCTCCATCGACAATTTCGCAAATGGCTTTGTAGTGATTAATCACAGCTTCATCTCCCGAAATACCTTCTTTTGCCATCAATGATGGGTTAGTTGTTACTCCGTCTAGTACTCCAAATTCTGCTGCTTCGCGAATCTGATCTAGGTTCGCCGTGTCGATGAAAAATTTCATTTATAAAATAAGATTAATTATATGATTGCAATCGAGGTCAAAATTAACCATCTTGACCCCATGTTGACCCAAAAAGAGAAGAGAGATATTCAAGATAGAATTAACAAAAAGATGTCTGACCTTCAGGAAAGAATGGATGAATATAAAGAACTCACTAAACCCATTCCGCCCTCAGAAGCAATTGGAAGAGTTAGCAGGATGGATGCTATTAACAACAGAAGTGTCAATGAAGCAGCTCTTAGGCAGTTGGAAAATCTGTACAATAGCCTTGAAGGTGCACTGAAAAGACTAGATGAGGATAAGTTTGGGAGATGTGTGAGTTGTGGCGAGAAAATACCTACGGGTAGAATTCTTCTAATGCCAGGAGCAATAAGATGTGTTCGATGCTCGTAGTGCTATTTCAAAGCAGTAACTTTGTACTTAGTGAAAATTAATGGAATATTATTATTGAGTTTAGCCATAATCTTTGGTCGTTGTGTTGATAAAGACAATAGCCCTGGAATACCTCACATAGTTAAAGTAAATGATTTTGATCTATCTACTAGCTTTGGGCAAGGTGCAGACACTCATGATGTAAATGAGGTTTGGGTTTATTCAAGTCAAGATGTACTTGGTGTTTTCCCTTTACCAGCGACCATTCCATATTTAGATGTGGATGGTAATGGTACAGTAGATATTACAATTCTTGCTGGAATAAAAGCAAATGGGATTTCAGCTACTAGGACTCCATACAATTTATATGAAGCAATGAGTTTGGAAGAGGAGTTTGAAGCTGGTGACACAACTGTAATTGAAACATTTTACACTCAATATATAAATTCTGCTCAGTTTATTTTATGTGAAGATTTTGAGTCGACAAACATTTTCAATTCAAATTTTATTAGCTCAGCAGATATAGTTAGAACAACAGATGACGAATACGTTATCGATGGCAATGGCTCTGGTTTAATCTTATTAAATGATTCAATGAATCAGGTGTTCTCTACTACTCAAGAAGAGTTGTATGATCTTCAATCTATTTCAGGTCAAATATGGTTGGAGTACGATTATAAAAGTGACAATACATTTTCTGTAGGATTAGAAGCTGTAGGTGGTGCAGAGGATGGTAGGTATCCTATTTATGTACACAATTCAACAGGAGGTGAATGGAAGAAAATGTATCTAGAACTTGGGCCAATAGTTTGGACTACGCCTGGGTCAATCGGTTATGAAATAACCTTAGACGCAATACTAGATCTTGGAGAAGATTCTGGATATATCGTGGTAGACAACTTCAAAATCGTTCACTTCTAATGAAGGTTAGAAGAACAGTAGATAGATTTCTTCTATTGCTTTATGCAATTGGTGATTTTATCTCTGGAGCAATTGCATGGACTGCTTTGTATGCCTACAGGAAAGTGGAAATTGAAAAGGTTTGGGATTCATGTTATGGCAATTTACATGGTGATGCCAATTACTTTTTAGGAGCAGTCTCAGTCCCTCTTTTTTGGATGGGTCTATATGCAGTCATGGGGATGTATTCAAATCCTAGAAGAAGGCATAAAGCTCAAGAGTTTGTTAATGTTTTGATCTCTACATCAATTGGCTCTTTATTACTTTTTTTCAGTCTTTTAATTGATGATTATATAGTAGATTATTATCAGTATTACATGACTTTAGGTGTACTGTTTATTTCGCACCTATCTCTAACTCTTACTTCAAGATTAATTATCGTTTCTAGGACTCTTAGGTTAATTGCAAAAGGAGATTGGGCTTTTAAAACTCTTGTGCTTGGTGGATCTGATACTGCTGTTCAATTGGTTGATGATATCCAAACAAACACATTCAATTCAGTTTTTGAATTAATCGGTTTTATTCAAATAAACGATATCCATCCAAAGCTGTCTAAAAAATTACAAAGATTAGGTGGTGTTGATGATTTAGTTAGAGTAATAGACGAGTACAATATTGAAGAGGTCATAGTAGCAATAGAACCAAAAGACAGAAGGAAAACAGTTGATTTAATTGTTCTTTCAGAGGGTAAAGGTGTAAGTATTAAAGTAGTGCCAAACCTTTATGACATGATCAGTGGTAATGTTAGAACTGGTGCTGTTTATGGAACTCCTTTAATTCACGTCGATAGATTGGTAATGCCAAATTGGCAACGTGTAGTCAAAAGAGCATTTGATGTAAGTGCGTCTCTTTTTGCCTTATTGGTATTGTCTCCAGTTTATGTTTGGCTTGCCTGCGCCGTTAAATTGTCTTCAAAAGGTCCAGTGTTGTATAGGCAGGAAAGAGTGGGTAGGTTTGGGCTTCCATTTCACATAATTAAGTTCAGGACAATGAAAGTGGATGCAGAAAGTGGAACACCTCA
>Ga0160422_10000397_pt1 | contig 26194 bp, 22 predicted proteins | sample Fk160mmetaG_FD_108192 | JGI IMG/M metagenome (GOLD analysis project Ga0160422, IMG submission 108192) | Marine microbial communities from the Central Pacific Ocean - Fk160115 60m metaG | ecosystem: Environmental > Aquatic > Marine > Oceanic > Photic zone | place: The Central Pacific Ocean...
ACGATTAATCATATTTAAAACTCTATTAACTAAATTTCCAAAATCATTTGCTAAATCTGCATTGTATCTTTTAATAAACGCATCTTCAGTAAAACTTGCGTCTTGACCCATTGTCATCTCCGATAGTAAGAAAAACCTAAAGGAATCAACATCATATTTTTCAATTAAATCCATTGGATTAACAACATTTCCTAAAGATTTACTCATTTTTGTTTTTCCCATTAACCACCATCCATGAGCAAAAATAGTTTTTGGAAGCTCTAATCCCATAGCTTTTAACATAATTGGCCAATAAACAGTATGTGTGGTTAGAATATCTTTTCCAATTAAGTGGCATGAGCAAGGCCACAAACTATTAAATAAATTTTCATCTGATTTATAGCCAATTGATGAAATATAGTTGATTAGTGCATCAAACCATACGTAAGTTACAAAATCATTGTCAAATGGTAGTTCAATGCCCCACTTAAGTCTCTTCTTAGGACGAGATATACATAAATCTTGAAGTTTTTTGCTTTTTAAAAACCCTAGGGTTTCGTTAGCACGAAAATCAGGTTGAATAAAACTTGGATTTTTTTCAATGTAATCAATAAGCCAGTCTTGATACTTACTCATTTTAAAGAAATAATTCGACTCAATAATTGATTCAACAGGACGACCATAATCTGGGCTATCTTTATCATTTAAATCTTTTTCTGTTAAAAATCGTTCAGAACTTTCACAATACCATCCTTTGTATTCACCTTTGTAAATTTCGTTTTTGTCAAACAATTCTTGTAAAACTAATTTAACAACTTTTTTATGACGCTCTTCGGTTGTTCTAATAAAATCATTATTTGTTATTCCAAGCTTTACCCATAAATCTTTAAAACGAACAACAGTCTGATTACATTGTTCAATCGGTGAAATATTTTTTTCTTTGGCGGCAGACTCGACTTTTTGTCCATGCTCGTCTGTACCAGTTAAAAAATAAGTTTGTTTACCAATAATTTTATTATAATTAGACAAAACATCTGCAAGAATTGTTGTATATGCATGTCCAATGTGAGGTTTATCATTCACATAGTAAATTGGAGTTGTTATGTAATATTTTTCATTCATTTATTTTTATATTATTATAATCTATAGATTAAGAGCAATCTTTCAAAATACAAACATTGATTTAAAAATATTGAACATATAATATGAAGTAATGAAATTTAGACCCTGTATTGATTTACATAATGGTTTAGTAAAACAAATCGTTGGAGGAACCTTAAATGATGAAAATAATCCTCAAGTAAATTTCTCGACTGATAATAATCCTTCATTCTTTGTAAAAATGTTTGCTAATTATAATTTACAAGGAGGTCATTTAATAAAACTTGGAGCAAATAATGATGATGCGGCTAGAAAAGCAATTAAAGCATGGCCTAAAGGACTTCAGATTGGAGGAGGTATTACAATTGATAATGCTAAAGAGTGGTTGGATTTTGGAGCATCTAAAGTCATCATCACATCCTGTATATTTGAAAAAGATAAACTTATAATAAAAAAACTTGAAAAAATTGTAGAAAAAATTGGTAAAGAAAATATCACTTTAGATTTAAGCTGCAGGAAAAAAAATAACAAATATTTTGTTGTTAATAATAAGTGGCAAACCTTTACTAATTTTGAAGTTGAAAAAAAATCTTTGCAAATGCTTTCGAACTTCTGTGATGAATTTCTTATTCATAGTGTTGATGTTGAAGGGTTAATGGGTGGAATTGACATGGACTTAATAAATGTGCTTAAAGAAAGCCCTATTCAATGTGTATATGCAGGTGGAGTTCACTCATTTGATGATCTCGATAAAATAAAAACAGTCGGTAGAAATAAAATTGACGTTACTATCGGTTCTGCACTTGATATTTATGGAGGTAATTTAAAATTTAAGGAAGTTATCAATTACTTTAATCAAAAATCATAAGCAAATCCCATTGTTAACAAAAATTCATTTTTATCAGTGTTAATCTTTGTAGGGGAATTATCATAATCATTTCTAATTTCGGAATATATTGATATTGAATTTAATATATTAGATTTTAACCCAATAATAAATAGACCATTAAAATTATTTTTAAAATCACTTAAGTCATTATTAATTTCAATATTAGCATAGGTTTCTGATTTTAAATTTAACTTATAATTCATTCTTGCTGATATTCTTAAGGCTGCATAGGATTTTTTATTATTTACACGTTCATGAGTTGCATTTAACCCCGATGACAAATCTATTTTAATTTTTTCTGAATTTAAAAAATAGTATCCTATATTTGGGCCTAACTGAAATCTATAATGAATTCCTCGGATAACATCATGAGTACCTTGAGTAAATATAGAACCAAAATAATTTTCATTTTTAAACCTCAAACGGTACTCCGAATTTAATTTAACTAATCCTTCGGTTTTAATTTGTTCAGTTTTTCCATTTTCTAAGTAAAAAGAATTTATCCAATCTGATTTTGATGAGTATGATTCACTTTTAAGGTTAAGGGTAAATAATGATGAATCAACAACACCTGATCGTAAACTAAAACCTGCTTTAGCATGATTCTTTATTTCTGATGAAAAAGAATTTAGAGGAACGAAAAGCAAAAGAAAAAAAACAATGTAATACTTATAATTAAAAAAATTATTTTTTGTAATTTGCCATTTTAAATGGATCAAGTATTTCATCTAATTCCTTTTTTGTAATATTTAATTCTCCTAATTGTTTTAGGCATAAATCACGGACACTTTTATTTTCATCGATACTTTGTTTGGCAATTTTACTTGCTACATCGTAACCAATTATCGGAGCAAGTGATGTTACCATGGACAACGACTGCTCTATTAAAGATTCACACCTTTCATGATTTGCTTTAATGCCATCAATACACTTCTCGCGAAAAACTTTACAACCATTAATAGTTAATTTGACTGATTCAAGAGCAGCAAAAATCATTACGGGCATAAATGTGTTAAGTTCTAAATGCCCGTTAGCACCCGCCCAGGTAATCGTTGTTTGATTACCAAATACTCTTGCTGCAATCATAGTTATAGCCTCAGAAATTACTGGGTTAACCTTTCCTGGCATAATTGATGATCCGGGTTGAGTTGGAGGTAAAATAATCTCACCTAATGAACATCTTGGACCAGAACCCATTAATCTTATATCATTAGCAATTTTATATAATGAAGTGTTTATAGTAACTAATTGTCCATGAGCTTCGACAATAGAATCTTTGGATGCTTGAGCTTCAAAATGATTTGAGGCTTCTTTAAAATTAATTCCGGTTTTTTCAGAAATAAATTCAATTACAAGTTTTGCAAATTCATCATGACAATTTAATCCTGTTCCCACTGCAGTTCCACCTAATGGTAATTCTAAGAGACACTCATAAGATTTTCTTGCTCTTTCAATGCCAATTTCAATTTGTCTAACATACCCACTAAATTCTTGGCCTAAAGTGATCGGTGTAGCATCCATTAAATGAGTTCTTCCAATTTTAATGATGTTGGAAAACTCTTTCTCCTTGTCCTTTAAAGATTTACTTAATAATTCTAATTCTGGTACTAGGAAATTTTTTATTTGAATAGCCAAAGCAATGTGCATTGCAGTTGGAAAAGTATCATTCGATGATTGAGACTGATTAACATCATCATTTGGATGAATTATTTTTTTACTATTATCTGAATCTAAGGAAATACCACTTAGTTGAGCACATCTGTTTGCTATAACTTCATTTAAATTCATGTTGGTGGAGGTGCCAGACCCAGTTTGATAGACATCAACAGGAAAATGAGTTGATAATTTCCCTTCAAAAACCTCTTTTGCCGCAGATGAAATTAATTCTGATTTTTCTTTAGATATGATTCCTAATTGACCATTTATTTTGGCAGCCCCCCATTTAATTAAACCAAAAGCAGATATAAAGTGGTCACTTAAAGTTTCATGAGAAATTGGAAAATTTAAAACTGCTCTTTGTGTTGATGCACCATATAATGCATCATCTGGTACTTTCATCTCTCCCATTGAATCTTTTTCTTTTCTCATAGCAATAAATCCTTTTGAAATTCATTTGTTATTGTCTGCTTATGAGAATTTTTTTTCAAGAATAATAAAATAAGTTGTAATATCGGTATAAAATTATCGAATAGTGTGTATGAGTTTAAAAAATAATAAAAATTTAATTAGAATATCTCTTTTTATCATATTCTTTTGGTTTGGTCTATTAAAACCATTAGGTCTGTCTGCCGCTGAACAATTGGTTTTAGATACAGTTTATTGGATGCCTTTATTTTCTGCACATACATGGTTATCAATTATTGGTTGGTGGGAAGTTATAATTGGATTATGTTTTTTATTTGAAAAAACTACAAAAATTGCACTTTTACTTCTCATGTTACAAATGACAGGAACCTTTATGCCCCTAGTAATTTTACCAGATATAACTTTTCAAAACTCTAACTTTTTTACCCCCACGCTCGAAGGGCAATATATTTTAAAAAATATATTAATTATTGCAGCTGCATTAATTATCTCTAATAAGAGTCTTGAAACAAAAAAACAAAATTTAGTTTAGTTTAAAATCTAAGTGATTATAATCTTACAATGGAAATATTAAATAGTATCGCACCTGTTTTTTTCTTAATTTTACTCGGTAAAATTCTTGATAATTTAAATTTCTTCCCACATTCTTTCCTAGAAGAATTAAACAGATTTGTATATTACATTGCCCTGCCCTCTCTTCTGATTTCAAGTACAAGTACTGCATCATTTAGTTTTTCTTCAACTTCTAATATGGTAATCCTTTTTACATTGGGAACATTAGGTAGTTTAACACTTGCATGGTTAACCTCATACTTTTTAAAATTACCTGCTCCAAAAGCAGGTTCGTTTATTCAAGGCTCTTTTAGAGGAAACGGAATATTTGTTGGTCTACCTATAATTATTTACACACTTGGGGCTGCAGCTGAACAAGATGCTTCGGTAATGCTTGCACCAATAGTAATAATATTTAACGTAGTTGCAGTAGCAGTTTTAATAAAATGCGGAAGATTAAATGAAACAGCCGACAATCCTATTTTCTATATTTTAAAAAGTTTATTTAAAAATCCCATGATTGTATCATGTCTAGTAGGAATTTTTTTAAACATAGTTAATTTTAAAATTCCTTCAATGATTTATCGTCCAATGGATATATTAGGAGATGCTTCGCTTCCACTAATTCTTATTAGCATAGGCGCCTCTTTAGAAATTAAAGGGTTAAAAGATACAGCTGCTCCAACTATTATCGGTTCTATTTTTAAGGTAGTATTAACTCCCATTTGTGGACTTTTTTTAATGAACTTTTTTGAACTCACAGAAATGCAAAAGATGATTACTCTTATATTTTTGGGTGTTCCTACAGCTGGAACGTCATATGTTTTAGCAGAAGAACTTTGTTGCGAATGTCCATTATCTGCAAGAATTGTTGCATTAAGTACACTTTTATCTGTGTTAACTCTACCATGGCTAATATCACTAAATTTATAGACTAAATTATAAATATTATTATAATAAATAATATCTCTAAACGTTTAAATAATTTACAAATTAGGACATTATTATGAATAAATTTTATGTATTATTAATATCATCCTTAGCTTTAAGTGTAATTATTAATGCGGCTGCAATTAATTATTCATTAAAAGTTAAAAATGAAAAAAAAGCTGCTCAAGAAAAAGTCAACAATTTGTCTTCTTTAGTTAATAGTGTTAAATCAAAATATGAATCACAGATTCAATCAATCAAAGAAAAACATAAAATTAAGATTGATGATTTAAATGACAAAATTAATCAATATCAACATCCAGTAATTGTTTTTCAAGATTCCACCAACACATTTAGAAACATAGAAAATGACGAACAAAATAATTTAAGTTATCTTGAACAGCTAAAAACCGATAGTCCAGAAGAATACAAAAAAGTACTGGAAGAAAGAAGAAATAGATACAATGATATAAAATACACTTTAGCAGAAAGAACTCAAATATTTCTAAATATGGATACAACTTATATGAATCCTGAGGAGCAAGAAAATCATCAACAACTTGTTAGTAAAATGGGAGAAATATTTGAAATATCTCAACTTTTTAAAGATCCATCAGAGGGGTCTAATAGAGATGTTTGGCGTCAAATGGGGCCTTTAATTCAAGAAGTTAGACCAATGCTAGAAAATGAACGAAAAGCAATTTTTAAGAAAACATTTACTGATAAATTTGGTTTGAGTTCCGATGAATCTTCTGAATTTACCGATTACATTGAGTATTTGATTGACACTACATCCTTTCAACCAGGAAGAAGAAGAAATATAACAAATAATTAATGGCTATTAAGTAATTTATTTGCAATCTTCTTAAATCTTATTTTAATAATTAGGACTATATGATGTCAAAAAACTACAAAATTATACTTTTACCAGGCGATGGTATTGGACCAGAAGTAATTGATGAAGCTGTTAAAGTTTTAAATACTGTAAGTGGAAAATTTGATTTTACATTTACTTTTACTAGACAGTTAGCAGGCGGTGCGGCAATAGATGAAGTAAATAATCCAATGCCAAATGAAGTTATTGAACTATGCAAAAATTCTGATGCGGTTCTTCTTGGAGCAGTAGGAGGAACAAAATGGGATCATCTAACTGGAGAACTAAGACCAGAAAGCGGTTTGCTAAAAATTAGAAAAGAATTAGGTGTTTTTGCAAATTTACGTCCTGTTTCAATTCCACATTCATTAGCTGAAAATTCACCTTTAAGACCAGAGGCTGTTTCGGGTCTTGACCTACTGACTGTTAGAGAGTTAACGGGAGGCATTTATTTTGGGAAACCAGTAGGTGAATCTGGATATGGAAAAGAGAAAAAAGTTTGGAACACAATGATTTATTCAGTATCTGAGATTGAGCGTGTTGCAAAAGTTGCTTTTGAATGGGCAAAAAAAAGGAATGGAAAAGTTACAAGTGTTGATAAAGCTAATGTTTTAGAGGTTTCTAGATTATGGCGAGATACCGTTAACTCTCTTCATCAGTTACAATACTCTGATGTAGAACTTGATCACATGTATATAGATAATGCAGCAATGCAAATGGTCATTAACCCAAGACAATTTGATGTTATATTAACAGGTAACATTTTTGGGGATATTCTTTCAGATGCTTCAGCAACATTAGGTGGTTCTCTTGGACTATTACCATCCGCATCTGTTGGTGGTTCAGTTGGTTTATTTGAACCTGTTCATGGTTCAGCTCCAGATATAGCAGGCACTGGAAAAGCAAATCCATTAGCGATGATATTATCAGCTGCTATGATGTTAGAATCATTTAATGAAAATGATGCAGCTAATTTAATTAAACTTGGGGTTGAAAAAGTTCTTAATGATGGATACAGATCATCTGATCTATGGAAAGATGGGTATCATTTATCTTCTACAGAAGAATTAGGAAGCTTAACTTCTAAATTCATTTTAGAGTTATCTTAATTTGTTTCTTATATCTGTAGAACTAATATCTTCTCTAAATAATTTTTCTGGGATATCAATAAAAATGTGTTTTATTTTCTTGGGGATTTTTAAGTGATTCAATGTTAAAAACGATTTATTTTTTTTTCTTCCTCCAACAATAAATTTAACATTTAAATCAACATATTTTTCAAAAACTTCGTCTACATTTTTATGGTATTTTTTATCAAATAGTCTTAAAGCGGTATCAAAACCAACAACAAACCATGCTCCGGGATTAGATTTAGCCTTTTCTAAAAATGTAGCGTTTCTTGATAGTAAAATGGAAAAATTACTAGGTATTTTTGAAATTCTATCCATAATTATCGAATCATTAATTTTTGATTTATCAACATTTAAAACTGATAATTCAAGTACTCCATTTCTTCCAGACAATCTTTCAGCAACGGTTAAAAGTTTATTATGACCAATATGAAAGGGATTAAAAGAACCCGAAAGAATTACATAAGGTTTGCTAAAACTTGTATCTCTTATTAAGATTTGGTCTTCTTCTTCATTAAGTACTTTTTTTATATCATCTATCATTTTAAACAATTGTCTCTTTAATAAAATTTAAAATAGAATTAGAAGTTTCCTTTTCTTGTTCGAGACGTGATTGAGCTTTAAGTTGAATATATTTATAAAATATTTTTTTATGAGTAATAATTGAAATATGCGCTCTATCATTACCTTCTCTTGTTCGATTAGTTTTAAGTGCTGATGTGCAAGAAATACCGAGGTTAAATTTTTTTTCATCATTTAAAAAATCCGCCTTTTTTTTTGCAATTTTAGCCAATTCTAGAGATATAATTGTATTGCATGTACTTTTTACATCTTGTTCTAAATATAATTCTAATGATTTTTTTGAATAAGGAATCTGTGCATCAAGGATAAAATTAGATGCTCCGGGAATTGATAACAAAGAGGAGATTGCATCAGCTCCACCCCCCGTAATAACAAAACAGGCTTTATAATTAAGATTAACTATTTCTTTTAAATTCAAGATATCCTCACTAAAAAAACATTGATGTATAATACATCAAAAAAAATATTTTTCACCTATTTAAATTTGTTGATATTTATCTAAACAATATAACTATATCTTGGACTTTATGTTAAATTCGAACTACAATTGAATCATTAAGGATAATTTATGTCAGATATAGATCGTACAAGAGAAAATATACAATTTTACATAGAAAAAGAATCATGGAGTGAAGTAGCTTTGTCTCTTAATGAACTTCATCCTGCTGATATTGCCGAAATAATTAATCGATCACCTGAAGGAATTCAAAATAATTTATTTGAATTAGTTGATAAAGAAATAAAACCGGATGTAATGGCTGCATTAGATCATCAAGCTGAATTAGATGTTTTAGAAGAACTAACTGATGAAGAAATATCTGATATTGTAGAAGAGATGGCTCCAGATGATGCAGCAGATCTTCTGGGAGATTTAGAAGATGAACAACGAGAAGAAATTCTCGAACTAATGGAAGATGAAGATTCCGAAGAAGTAAGAGAGTTATTGCAATATGATGAAGATACTGCTGGTGGAATAATGACTTCAGATTTTGTTGCTGTTGATTCAGGGATGACTGCTGCTGAAGCATTATCTTATATTAGCTCTTTAGAAATAGATGAAGCTGTTTATTTTGTTTATGTTGTTTCTTCTGAAGGCAAAATGAAAGGATATATTCAATTATGGGAACTTTTGAAAAAAAATAATTACCATAAAAAATTATCTGAATTAGTTGTTAAAGATACAATTTCAGTAAATACAGAAACAGATCAAGAAGAGGTAGCTCGAATTGCTTCGAAGTATGATTTGAGTTCTTTACCTGTTCTTAATAATAACGACATTTTAGTAGGCAGAATAACTGTTGACGATATATTAGATGTTATTGAAGAAGAGGCTACAGAGGATATTTTCAAACTTGCAGGTTCAAATGAATCTGAACTTGAATATGATTCACCTATTCATGCATGTAAAGCTCGTTTACCTTGGTTAATGATAACATTGGTTGCAGGACTTGTAAGTACCGTTATATTAAAACAATTTATGATAAAGTTTGAAAATATTATTATGCTTAGTTTTTTTGTTCCTGTTATCATGGCAATGGCCGGAAATACAGGCATTCAATCCTCAACCTTAATTATTCGAAGTCTTGCACTTGGAGCAATTCATAAAAAAGGAATTGGTAAGCTATTAGTTAGGGAACTAGCAGCCGGCGCATTAATGGGTTTAATATCGGGTATATTAGCAGGTGTATGGTCATCATTTATTGGTGGAAATAATAGTCTTATTCCCTCATCTTATTTAGCGTTTACTGTTGGCGTGTCATTATTCTCCGCAATGATGTTTGCAGCAGTTTTTGGGGCTTATGCTCCATTATTTTTAAATAAAATTAAAGCAGATCCAGCAGTTGCATCTGGACCATTTGTGACAGCTTCAAACGATATACTTGCTTTATTAATATACTATGGTGTGGCTATAGGATTAATATTTTTTTATGCTTAGAAATAAAACAATTTTAGAAGAATCTCTAGCATTACCTCTTGCAATTTATCCTTATTCTAATAAATCAAAAATCATTCATTGGCTTTCAAAAGATTACGGTCATATAACTACTTTTTTAAACGGCATGAAAAACAGTAAAAATTCTATTTTTAAAGAATTTGATTATTTTTCAACAAGTAAAATAACGTTTGAAAAAAATCAAAACTTGAATTTATTTCAAATTATTGACTGTAAAATTAAATTGAATAGAAACGAATTTAAAAACAATTGGAAAGCTATGCAAATAGCCTCTTATTTTACTTACTTTTTTTACAAAATTTCTCCTGAAAATGCTACAGACATTAATTTATTTAATTTTTATGAGAAACTTTTAGATTTAAGCATTAAATATAGCAACAACCCATTATTCATTATATGGGGTGAGTTATCCTTATTAAAAGATCAGGGAAATTTACCAGAAATTCGAAAATGCGTAGTTAGTGGAAATAAAAACCCAACAAGATTTGCTGCCTCCCAAGGAGGCTCGATTTGTCTTGATTCTGCTCAAAAAAATGAAATTTTTTCTTTTCCTTTTAATAAAGAAGAACAGCTTATAACTGAATATCTGATAGAAAATGATGATTTCGAAAAACTAAATAGTATTAAAATTTCTAAAATTCAACTTTTCAATATTGATCGAATAATAAGTAGGTTTATGGAATATACATATCAATTAAATCCTAAACACAGAGAAGCAGCGACTACATATGAATAATCCTAAAGTAACAATTGCAATCCCTTTGTATAATTCAGAAAAACATATAGCTGAAACAATACGTTCCGTATTAAATCAAACATATAAAAATTTTAAGTTAATTATAGTTGATGATAAATCTGATGATAACTCACTTCAAGTTATCTCATCATTTGATGACTCTAGAATAACAATTATAAAAAATGATCAAAGATTAGGATTTGTTAAAAATTGGAATAAATCATTAAAATTAATTGATAGTGAATATGGTAAGATACTTCCGCATGACGATATTTTACATTCGAAATGTTTGGAGAAACAAGTTTCTATTCTTGATGAATACAAGAAAGTTTCATTTGTGTACTGTAATAGAAATATAATTGGGTCCAATGGAAAAACCATCTTAATTAATTCATTTTTAAAAAAGGGTGGAATAATAAATTTAAAAAATTCTTTAAAAAAAATATTTATTACGGGTACAAACATAATCGGAGAACCTGCAGCAGTATTATTTAAAACATCCGCTGCAAAAAAAATTGGTAATTTTTCATCTGATAATAAATACACGATTGATATTGATTATTGGGTTAAATTATTAACAGTTGGTGATGGTTTTTCTCAAAATGAAACTTTTTGTTCATTTAGAATTTGGAATCAATCAACATCAATAAACCTAAAAAATAAACAAGCTGAATCTATGAAAATATTTCTTAAAAAATTATACCTAACATATCCTGAATATTTAAATAAAAATTATCTTTTAGTTGGTTATATCAGATGTCATATAAATGAAATTCTAAGAAATTTAATATACAAATTAATTGGAATAAAAAGCTGATAGCCCAAGATTGAATTATCAACAATAAATATATATATTTAAAAATATGACAGAACAAAGTCAGTTAATAACAATTATAATACCTTTTTTTGATGAAGAGGAAAATTTACCTATTATTTATTCTAGATGTGAAAATATTTCAAATAAAATAACTATAACATTTGAATATTTGTTTATTGATGACGGAAGCTCCGACAAAAGTCTTCAAATAGTAAAAAACTTAACATTGAATAATGATCATGTAAAATACATTCAATTTTCAAGAAACTTTGGACACCAAAAAGCTATTACTGCGGGTTTAAAATATTGCTCTGGTGATGCAGCTATCATTATTGATGCAGATTTACAAGATCCTCCTGAAGAAATTGAAAATTTAATTTATAAGTGGAAGCAAGGATTTGATGTTGTTCATGCAGTTCGTTCAAAAAGAAAAGGTGAACCGAGAATAAAAAAACTATTTGCTCACGTATTTTATAGAATTATGAGTAGAATTACTGATATACACATGACAGTTGATTCTGGAGATTTTAGACTTATTAGTAGAAAAGCAATTGATGCATTAAATTCAATGCCTGAACAACATAGATATATGAGAGGTTTAGCTTCATGGATCGGCTTTAATCAGGGTTACATTCAATACGTGCGAGATGCCCGATTTGCAGGAAAAACTAAATATCCTTTTTTCAAATCTTTATCGCTAGCGCTAAATGCTATTACATCTTTTAGCGGAACACCTTTGAGGATGATATTTTATTTAGGTAATTTCCTATGCTTAATTTCACTTGTAATTGCAATTTATCTTTTTATTGCATGGAATTTTATTGAACAAAAAGTACCTGCGCATGCTGGTACAACATATTTAACATTAGCTATTTTCTTTGTTTCAGGCTTACAAATGCTATGTATGGGTATTCTTAGTCAATATATAAGAAGAGTATTTGATGAAATAAAAAATCGCCCTTTATTTATTATCAAGGATACAAATATAAAATGAATAATATAGAAAAAAAAATACCAACTAATCTTGAAGCAGTTATTTTTGATTTCGACGGAGTTTTTACTGATAACAAAGTTTATCTAACTGAAGACGGAAAAGAAATGATATGCTGTAATCGCAGCGATGGGTGGGGTATTGGTAATCTACATCGTGCTAAAATAAAAATGGTTGTAATGTCTTCAGAGATTAATCCTGTGGTTGTAAAACGTTGTGAAAAACTTAAGCTTGAGTGTTTTCATAAGCTAGAAAGTAGTAAGTATGAATGTTTTAAAAACTGGTGTAATAATCATCAGATAAACCCATTAAATGTAATTTTTATTGGAAATGATGAAAATGATATTGAGTGTCTGCAAGCGGCTGGATTTAGCGTAGTACCTGCAGATGCTCATTCCTCTACTATTCCATATGCAGATTTAATTTTAGATAATAAGGGTGGGCAGGGAGCTGTGCGAGAGTTAAGTGATTTGATTATTAAAAATATTAAAAAAATTCATTAATTTATCAAATTAACAATTTTTTTCGCCATAGCATCAATATCACTTTTTTGTATTGCTCCTCTTGTATATTGTACACAATAATCCGTATATAATGTTTTTGCAAATTGACCTACTAAAATCATATTTGGTCTGTTTTCAAGAGCTTTTTTGCAGATATTGTATAAATCCTCCTCTTTATGACATAGAAAAGCTAATCCTTGCCTTGCATATAAGGCATTACCTAAACAAACAACCGACTTTCCAAATAATAAGGACTGAAATCCAACAGATGAATTTATATTAACTATTAACTTTGCGTTTTTAATTAATTCTTCTAAAGGATAGGAAGAGGCCCAATATATTTCAGGAAATTTTTTTGATAAATCGTTAAAAGAAATATTAGGATCCTCCATTGGATGCTCTTTAATTACTAATGTAATATCTGGATCTATTTTTTTAAATGCTTCTTCAACAACAGAAATAAAATGATGAGGAGTTTTTATCCAGGGAGAATTCAATATTAATTGAGAGTCAGTAGTCACCTGAAGAGGTAAAAAAACATAATTTTTGGGCAAGGAACCTTTAGACTGTAATAAATATTTATTTTTTTTGGATTTAATTAAAATCAATAATTTAGATACAAATTCCAATCCAATAAATGGCATATCACAAATAACTAACTCTAAAATAAAAAAAATAAATCTAGAAAAGGAAAGTGAATTTGTTAGATCACTTTCTTGTGAATATCTTTTTAATTCCGAGAAGCTATCTCGCATTTCTTCAATAAAATTTAATAACTCTGCGTCATCACAATTAGTTAATAAACCTTCGTTATTTCTATAAACAATTTCTGCTTCTGCATTTATTCCAACTGGATCAATATGAGCAGTTTTTGGAAAGTAACCATTTTCGATATAAATAATAGTTATGTTTTTTTCTAAAGCTATTTTTTTCGAGATTTTTTCGTAATGCCACATTCCATTCCATATAACTACAAAATCTGGAGGACTTTCTTTCCATATTTCTCTTAACCATTTTTCATATGAAAAAGCTCTTTTTGAAAAATATTCAAACCAAAAGTTATAATTACCAAATCCTTTCGATGTAAACACTACATCCATTTTAACATCATCTTCGAAAGTATTATCCAAATTATTTGAAAGAAGAAATTTTTGGGCTCTTTTATAAACTTTGTGTTTTTTTTGAAGAAGGTATTGATGGCTAAAACTATCATGTGCAATATAATTAATATCTATATTATCTTGTAAATTTCTACCAATAGCAGAAAAGTATGGGGCTGTATACCATCCCGTAACAAAGCACATTTTTTTCAAAATTAAATCCTCAATTAGCTGTTTGTTTTAAAACATTATAAATTTTATTAATAGAATTCTCCCAAGACAATGGTTTTTTTTCTAACTTAAATGGAGTTTCGGATATAATGGCTTCATAAAATTCATTCGAATCAGAAAAATCTATCTGATACTCCTTTGGCACCCCAATCTCATCAAAAACACTTAAGCGCGAACAAATAATCTTTTTATTGAATTGTACTGCTTCTAATACAGGTAAGCCAAATCCTTCAAATTCTGTAGGAAACACAATAAGGTCAGCTCCATGATACAAACGCTTTACTTGATCATAATCAATAAAGCCATAATCAATAATAAATTCTTTAATATCATCGTCGATAGTTTTTTTTAATTTTTCCCAGAATTTGTCTCTCATACCGCTAAGGATTAGTTTGTGAGGAAGAAATTTGTTTCTTTTTAAAAATGTAAAACTTTCAAATAAGATTTTATGTCCCTTATGAGGAAAGCTTGCTGCAGGATAATAAATATATGGACCATTAATTGATTTAGCTTCTATTTCATTAAATTTGTAAGAGCTAAATCCGTGATGAATCACTTCTATTTTATTTCTATCTACTGAAAAATTAGTATGCAGTGAATCAGCTGTAAATTGAGAAATAGCAATTATTTTATTACACTTAAAAATTGCTTTGTCATAGGTAAGTTTTCTAAAAATTAAATCTACTAATTTAAAATACTTCTTAAAATAAATATGCTGGATATCTGCAACAACTATCACTGATGGAACATTAATACCAATTGGAAACATAGCTTGGTGAGGATATAATAAAATATCCAATTTTTCCTTATTAACAATATTTGTTATTGAACTTTTAATGTTTGGTAAAACAGCTTCAACTACTCGAAAAAAATTTGTTTTCTTTTCACTCCATGGAACTTCAATTATTAATTCTTTTTCAGGAACAAAGTGACGATTACTTGAATTAACAAAAAATATAATTTCATCTTTATTAGAACATTTTGGAAGAAGTTCTACTATTTTTTTTACAAATATCTCAAATCCTCCCATCTTTCCCAATCTAAGATTTAACAAAGATACACCAATTCTCATGACTGACTTCCTTTATTAATTCTCAAAAATCCAATAAAATTGTTAATAAATATAAAAAAGAAAGAGACAATAGAGATTAAAAATAAAATTGATAATAACCCATCCACTTCTGTGATACTTATAAAAGCTAATAATAAATATAAAATGCCAAATAAAATAACCACGAAGTTAATACGAAAGTTATTTAATGCTAAATTATAGTAGATTGATGTATTAAGTAATGATAACGGAATCATACACCAGGCTAATGTATGAGCCCATCCAATTAATTCAAATGAGGGTTTTGATATTCCATAAATAATGTCAAAGAAAAAATAAGACAAAAATATAAATATTGTAGCTGTAAAAATAGTAACAAATAAAATTATTAAAAGTGTTTTTAAATATAATTTAAAATGAAAAGATGTTTCATTTTTTTCTGAAACAACTTTAGGAAACATTGCTATCGTAAATGGCTGGGAAATAAAAAATATCATTTTTGCTAATACAGATGCATAAGAAAAATCACCAGCGCTACTTGGAAAAAGATGTTTTACTAAAATAACATCTGCTGATAAAATGATAGAATAGCCTAATAAAATAAAAAATGTAACTAAAACATAATTATTCATATTAGGTAGTGGGGTGTTAGTTTGATTATGATTGTATAATTTTTTAAAAATTAGACCCATACCCAAAGTAATTGCACCGTAAAAGCCAATACCATGACTTAGCAAACCCCATCCTGCAAAAGATGAAATATAAATAACTAAAAAAGCCCCTACAATAAATCGAATCAACCATCCTAATATATTTATTAAAGACCAATAATAAAAAGTCTGCATTCCCATAAGAATACCATCAATAATTGGTCTTAAAAATAATCCAATAACTATAATAGCGAATATATATATTGGAGTCTGTCTATCTAAATGAAAAAAATTGGCTATAGATTCGCTAAATAAACATAAAATTATTGATAGAAAAAAACCTAAAATAAGCATTCTTTTTAACCAATAATTTAATAATCTTTTTATATCTCCCTTACGATTTTGCTGAATTAACAAAGATGAATATCTGTTAATAGTGGTTGCAATTACTCCTATTGGAATTACAAAAATATTAAGAATGCTTAATAATGTAATTAGAATAGCATATTCGTCGGAAATTAGTGTTCTTCCCATTATCACTTGAAATAAAAAAGTTAAAAGATGTGCAACAAATAGTCCTATAAAAAGAATTATGCTATCTTTTGCAAACTTATCATTTTTCAAAAAATTTAAGCGTAATGGTTGCATATAATTTTTTCTTACTTGATCTTTCTAAAACAGATTAAAATTGAACATAAACTAATAAATAATAAGCATATATAAAAAATCATTTGATTATTTCCATTAGGACAATAAAAAACTACCTCATGTTTACCAGATGGAACTAATACTCCCATTGATAAAAAATCAATTCTTAATAATTCTGCTTCTTTACCGTCAATAAATACTTTCCAGTCAGAGTTATATCTTTGTGAAAATCTTACAATTGAATCTTTTTCTTCATTTACCTCTACCATTATGGAACGCTTATTTAAGCTACATTTAAGTGGTTGCATACTTAATCCATCTGACTGCTCAGAGATTAATTTTTGTGAATGAACTAAAGTCGATTTAAAGGGATTATATTCCTGCAAAGATAATATTTTACAGTGTTCTTCTATTATCTCTGTTTTCCAATTTTGATATAATGACATACGTGGGATATAATATTTAAACTTTATCAACACATCCTGCCTTAATGATTGAGGAGTTGGTACTTGAAATGTTTGAATAATTTCAAAATCTTTTTTAATAACTTCATCTAATTGAGCAAATATTTCATAAGGCATACAAATATATTTAACAGCGGATAATTGCCATAATCTAATTGGGTTTGTTTCAATAATTTTTAAGTATTCACTATAATCTTTTGGCATTCTAGGCATTTGCCAAATATTAAATAAATTCAGTTGATGATAAGGACCATCTTGAGCTAACCATTGATTGTATATACCTGTTTGATCTAAAAAAACGGTTTTCTCACTATCTTGATTTTCTTTTAAAAAGGAAATTATTGAATTACTCTTCTTAATTGAAGATATATTATCAGCCTTAAAATATTTATCCGTTAACAAAATGCTATCAACAGAAAAAGTAAGAATTAGAATACCTCCTGCTAACAAAATTTTTCGTTTATAGATAGAAAAAATTGCTGCACATCCTAATAATGTAACCATACCTGCATGCAACCAACTTAACGACATTCGTATAATTAATGCATCTGAAAAATCTGAAAAATTAATTTTATCAAAATAATTACTCCAAAAATCCGAGAATAAAAATGTAAATAAAGAGGTAAAAATAAATATAAAAGCGATTAGAAAATTTACTTTTATTATACGATGGATAAATTTGATAGATAGCTTATTATTAATTAATGCATGTAGTCCAAATGCAGACAAGATACCTAATCCAATTTGCATATTATCTAATAATTTAATGGGAGCTCGAATATTACTTACCAGAGGTAATTGATAAAAACCTTTGTAGAGCAGTGAATATTTACCACAAGCAATGAATAAAGCTAAGATAGAAAAAATACTCCAGAAAACTATATGTTTTTTATCCTCAGAATTACAATAATATCGGGAAAAAATAATAGCTAAAATAGTGAAAATAAAAGGAAGTGTGCCAATATATATAGTGTCGAGTTTAAAATTATAAAAACCTTTTTTTTGGTCTTTATAATCAGGTGACTGTCCTAATTTACCCCAATAAGGATAATCAGGATGATTGCTACTCCATCCGCTCCAACCAGGAGCAATTAAATCTGGCCATTCTGAGGGAACAAAACTCCATTGTGTTACATAATTCCATTTTTCTTGGCTTGTATCTTGAATACTTTTTACATCAGAAATATTATTCTTATAGGAAGTTAATAATGTGTGACTAGATAAAGAAAGACTAACAATAGCAATTGGTAATAATAAAATTATCCACCTTTTCCATATTTTTGGATATCGACCCAATAACCTGAATAACAGATAAGGACCTATGAATAAAATTGCTAATAAAGCAACATCTTGCTGCTCTATCATCATAAACCCAATGGTAATACCAGCAAGTAAAGAATATCCTAGTGCTCGTCGAAGAGATATTGTTCTAATATTTTTCTCAATTAAAGCTAAGGATAATACTGATAATGCCAATACTTCCATTTTATAGGCATGTCCAGCAGAAGCTAATAATATTGAATTAAACCAAAAAGAAATTATTGCTCCTATTATTGATGCTATCCAGCATCTATCCCAAATTCTTAAAAACCACACCATGGCGAGAGAGCCAGTTACAAGAATTAGTGGATAAATAAAATTTGCGAAAAAAGTAAGAGGAAAAATTAATAATAGAATATTAAACAACGAAAACTGATATCCGCTACTTCCCATAACCTGATTTGCACTAAAACAACCTGTTAATAATTCAGGCAGTGCATATTTTTTTTCTGCTAAACGACCAATATTTAAGTCAGATGCACTAAAAATCATATGTTCTGGAAACACGCATCGAAAAACTAAGCACGCCAAAACTACAAAAAATATGAACGTGAAGCTCCATTTGGAAAAATCAGACTTCATTATATTCTCTAGTTAATTTTTTCAATAAATCAGTAATTTCCTCGCAATTTTTTTTCCAGCTAAACAAAGAAGCTCTCTTTAATCCATTTTCAGATAAAGTTTTGCTAAGAGAATCATTATTTAAAATATTTCTTATTTTTTGAGAAGCATCATCGATTTCATTATAGCGATACAAAAGACCATTCACATTGTCTTTACAGCTATCACATAATCCAGCTGTATTATTCGCAACAACTGGACATCCGCAAGCATTTGCTTCAATAACTGTTAATCCCCATCCTTCCTTATAGCTTGATTGAAGATGTATAGACGATTTTTGCAACCATTTTATTTTTTCTTCTTTATCTATAAATCCCAAAAATTCAACAGGTAGTGATTTTTCTCTTGCATATTTTTCAACATTTTTTTTAAAAGGACCATCCCCTGCCATTACTAGCCTTAACTTTGGAAAATCTTCTCTAAGTAATGCTAAAATTTGACATGCTTCAATGGGCCCTTTGTATTTTTGCATTCTTCCAATCCAAAAAATAGTTTGTTCTTTTTTTTCAGAACTTGGATAATAAGATTTTAAATCAGCACCGTTATAAATAACCTTTATGTTTTCATTGTTTATACCAAGCTTCATTAATTCCTTTTTAGTTGAAGGACTAACAACAGTAAATTGGCATTTTCTATAAAATATGCTTATAGATTTTTCACTCAACCAAATAAATAATGCTAATGGCCATGCTGCTTCTTTAAAAATTGATTTTCCCCATAAATGATGCATTTGAATCAACAAAGGTCCGTTATAAATTATAGGTGAATAAAAAGGTAGTTTATTTAAATCTTCTACAACTATATCTGGTTTATGAAAATTAATCCATTTACGAAGATTAAAAAAACATTGAAAAACAAATGTCCAATCTGAACCTAATCTATTGATCTGAATTCCATCTAAACACTCATATTTTGGTGCGTTTGAAAAAGAACATGAATACAAAATTATTTCGTGTCCTTGTTTAACTAATGGAGAGTAGACCTCATGTAAACGAATTTCGGCACCTCCAGCACGTGGATGTTTTATATCTCTCCAATTTAATATTAAAATTTTCAAAATTTATCCCCTAAAAATAATAAACTTTCTAATTACAAAATTAATAAATCCTCCTAGAAGTAGCATAGAATACTTTGCATAGGTTACTTCCCAACCAAACTTAACAAGAATATCCATTAAAGCTATAAAAACAAACTGTGATAATGAAAATGTAAAAAAAAGAATAATTTCTTTAAATCTCTTGTGCTTACCTGAAGTAAAAACAAATGTCCTATTCATCAAATAAACAGTTGTATTAGCTAAAATCCAACAAACAATATTTACAATCCATAAATTTCTACTTTGATAATCATAATCAACAGGTGTTATTGAAATCCCTAAAAATTCAACTATAGGATCATTTGAGGTAAAAATTGGTATTAAATGCAATCCTAAAGAATAATAGACAATTTGATCAACAAAAACTGCAAGACCGCCACATAGAAGGTATTTTAAAATTTGTATTTTTAAAGAATCTTTTCTAAATAACTGATGTTTTAGTATTGTTAAACACTTTTTCATAAATTTAAGTTAATATAAACAACTAGGCGTAAAAAATACGAGTATTTTCTAATTAACTAGAATCTTTTAAAAGAATGAAAATTATATTATTACTAACCATATGATTAAAAAATTAAAACATATCATTAATCATCTTTTAGTTGGTGGAACTCGATATTTCGATATCCGAGGGTTTTGGATAAGAATTGAAATGGAAAAAATCCAGCTTCTTCCTAAATACTCTAATCCGCTTAATTTAATTCCTTTTGGAAAAAAAATGTATTCACAAAATGATGAAGATGGTATCATATTAGAAATTTTTAATCGCATAGGATTAACTAACAAAATTTTTGTTGAATTAGGATGCGGTAACGGAATAGAAAATAACACATATGCTTTACTATTCCAAAATTGGAATGGTCTTTGGATTGATGGCAACAAAAGAAAAATTAAATCAATTATTAAGCAGTTACCTAGAACGCTTGCTTTAAAACAATTGATTGTGAAAAACGCCTTTATAACAAAAGACAATATTGATAATTTAATTTCATCTGAAATTTCTGAACATGAAATTGATTTATTATCTATTGATTTAGACGGAAACGATATTCATATTTTTGAGTCTATTAAATGTATTAAACCTCGTGTAGTAATTTTAGAGTATAATGCTAAATTTATTCCTCCAGTAGAATATTGTATGAAATATAAAAGGTCTTTTAGATGGGATTGGACTGATAATGGAGGCGCTTCACTAAAATATTTAGAAATAAAATGTGAAGAAAAAGGATACAAATTAGTAGGTTGTAATATTGCAGGAGTAAATGCTTTTTTTATAAGGAATGATTTAGTAAAAAATAAATTTGAATCTCCATTTTCTGCTGAAAAACACTATGAACCAGCACGGCCAAGAATTGCGGGAATTAAATCGGGTCACCCAGCAACATTTAAAACATTGGAAAATAGAAACCAAATATAAAAATTATTATGAAAAACCATACCACTAATGAGCACAAAAGATTTTTTTCCAAATCTGATTGGATCTCTGCCGGAATAACATTTTTATTTTCTATCACAGTTTACAGTTTAACTCTTCAGCCTACAGTTGGATTAGAAGATTCTGGAGAATTAATAGTCGCTTCAGATTTTATGGGAGTTCCTCATCCTCCAGGCTATCCAATTTGGACACTTTTAACCTGGTTTTTTCAATGGATTTTCCATTTTGTTACTTTTCATGGGCAACCGAATCCAGCTTGGGCTGTAAATTGGTTCTCAGCTTTTTCTGGAGCGGTTGCATGCGGATTAATTACTTTGCTTATTTGTAGATCTGGAAAAGATATTTTAGAAAATGAGAAAAATAAATTGATGCAAATTGACCTCAAAACAAAAAATTTATTTTCCAATATTGCAGGTATATGCGGTGGCTTACTTCTAGCATTTGGTCAAGGCATGTGGTCTCAAGCCGTAATTGCCGAAGTTTATACCCTAAATATATTATTCCAATCTCTTGTATTAGTTTTTTTATATCGATGGATGGCAGAACCGCAAAATAAAAATTGGCTTCTCCTTTGTGCTTTTATTTTTGGATTAGGAATTACCAATCATCAAACCTTATTATTTATGGGACTAGCAATTGCTTTAGCTGTTCTTTTCAAAGAACCAAAACTATTTCTAAAATTTTTATTCGTTGGGATTTTTTATATTATTTTAATTATTGTACATAAAATAATTGATCCTGCTAACAATGAATGGTTGTGGATATCAGGACCTTCTTCAGTAGGATTTTGGTTTTGGAGTTCTTATATTTTAATAATTCCATTTTTAGCAAAATTATTATTTCCTAAAGATGGAAAAACTGTTTGTTACACCTTTTTATTATTATTTCTCGGACTGTCATTTTATTTTTATATGCCTTTCTCATCTGATCAAAATCCACCTATCAATTGGGGATATCCAAGAACATGGGAAGGTTTTATGCATGCTATAACAAGAGGTCAATATGAAAAAGTAACTCTTGCAGCTGTATTTACCAGTAAATTTTTGTCGCAATTAAGTTCCTATTTGATGGATTTAAGATCTCAATTTTACGGTCCAATTGCTGTTTTCGCAATAATACCACTTTTTTTTATATCACAAATTAACAGAAAAAATTCTTATTGGTTAGCAACTACTCTTGTTGCATTTTTATCTGTAGGGATTGTATTTATGATATTACAAAATCCTAAAACCGATATTCAAAATTTATTTATTGGTAGAGTTCAATATATCCAATCGCATGCCATATATGTTCTATGGCTTGGTTATGGCTTACTGTTTATAATGAGTTTTCTCCAATCATTAGTAAAAAATAATAAATTTACCAAAATCATAGGTACAATATTAGTATTATCTCTTCCACTAACATTAATTTATAAAAACTATAATGACAAAAATCAGCTAATGATTGTTGGGGGCGCTGAACAAAATGGTCATGATTATGGTTGGCAGTTTGGTAATTGGCAATTAAGAGGATATGAAGGAATTAAAGAGGATTTTAAATATTGGTATCCGAATAAAGAAGAATTTAATGATAAATGGAGTACATATCCATGTCATGAATATCCTCCAGCAATGGATAAAAATGCTATTTTTTTTGGAGGTACTGATCCTGGAAGATTTGTGCCAACATACATGATTTATTCAGCAAAAGTTAGGCCAGATATTTATTTAATCACGCAAAATGCTCTCGCAGATAACACATATATGAATGTGATGAGAGATTTATATGGAGAACAAATTTGGATTCCAACTGCAAAAGACTCAAGCAACGCATTTTCACAATATATAAAGGATGTAAAAAGCGGAAAAATTCCTGCTGGAGCTGATGTTACAACTGAAAATGGGAAAGTTCAAATTCAAGGAGTTGCAGGTGTGATGCAAATAAATGCTCTTCTCTGTAAGCAAATTTTTGAAAATAATAAATTTAAAACTGAAAAAAAGAATAATGATGTTAAAAGAGAATCAGGCGCAGCTGTTGTTTCTGAAACTTATTCTTATCCTTATCAAGAAAGATCATTTTATTTAGAAGAATCATATCCAATGCCTTGGATGTATCCGTATTTAACGCCTCATGGTTTAATAATGAAAATTAATAATAAACCAACTGAATTATCAGACGATTTAATTAAAAATGATAGATTATTTTGGGACTGGAACTGCAAAAGATTATTAAATGAAAAAAAATTCATTAGGGATATTGTTGCAAGAAAATCATTTTCAAAACTACGTTGCTCAATTGCAAATTTATATGAAGCAAGAAAACTTTATAAAGAAGCAGAATTAGCCTATAGACAAGCTATTAAGCTTTATGATTTAAGTCCCGAAGCAAATTTTAAATTAGCTAATTTGTTAGCTCAACAAAATAGATTTACCGAAGGAATTGAAATTATTTCAAATTTATCTAACAAAGACCAAAAAAATGAGAGCTTACGAGGATATATTAGAACCTTAAAACTTCATCAGGAAAGATATGTAATTGAAAATAAAATTAAATCAAACAAGTGGTCTAAAGATGATCTTCTTAATTTATACGACATTTACATGGAATTAAATATTAAACAACAAGCTGATTTTTTAGCATTAACAATTATTAATAATTCTAATCCTGAAGAATTACTTAATTTTATTGTTACACTATCTTATTCAAAAAATGAAAAACTTATTGAAACAGCATCTCAAAAATATATAAGTAATAACTCAAATTCGATAACAAGTTATCTTGATATTGCATTTATTCAACTTTCAACAAATAAAAAAAATGAGATGTATAAGACATTTCAAAAATGTATCGAAAAAAATGGATTGAAAAGTATTGCTGTTTTAAGAAATGACAAAAGATTCAAATCAATAGAAAATGAACTCAGATTTAAAAAAATATTAAATTCGAATATTAATTTTTCAAAAGAATTTGCGTTTTGAATTAATCAAGAGCCGCTTTTCTGCTTAAACGAACTCTTCCTTGGTTATCAATGTCAATACATTTGACTTTCATTTCATCACCTGCCTTACATATTGATTCGACACTTTCAACTCGCTCATTAGCAAGTTCAGAAATATGAACTAATCCTTCTTTTCCAGGTAAACATTCAACAAAAGCTCCAAAATCTTTTACTGTAATAACTTTTCCGTTATAAACTTTTCCAATTTCAATTTCAGCTGTTAAAGCATTAACTTGACTAACAGCACTTTCCATATTTTTAGAATCATTTGCAAAAATACTTACAGTACCATCGTCACTAATATCAATTTGAGCTGAAGAACTTTCAGTTATAGCCTTAATATGTTTTCCTCCAGGACCGATTAATGCACCAATTTTATCTGGATCAATTTTTAATGTTTTTATTCTTGGAGCATTTTCTGAAAGATCACTCCTAGGTTCTGATATTACACTACTCATATAATCAAGAATTTCATGTCTACCATTTTTTGCAATTTCAAACGCTTCTGTAACTTGATCCCAAGAAAGACCATGAATTTTTAAATCAACTTGAAATCCAGTTATTCCTTTTTTAGTTCCTACTACCTTAAAATCCATATCTCCACAATGATCTTCAGCGCCGAGTATATCTATTACTTGAATTGATGAAGTTTTATCCGTAAATAAACCTACTGAAATACCAGCAACAGGAGACTTTAACGGAACACCAGCATCCATCAGCGCTAAACAGCCACCGCAAGCAGAAGCCATCGAAGAAGATCCATTTGAACCCATTACTTCTGAGACCACTCGTATTGAATAAGGAAAATCTTCAGGTAAAACTGGAACAATTGACTTTTCAGCTAAATTTCCATGACCAATTTCTCTTCTACTAGTCATCCCTAAACGACCAACCTCACCAACTGAATACGGAGGAAAATTATAATGTAAAATAAATTCTTTCTCATTTATACCGCCGGTTACTGCATCAAGACCTTGTGAATCTTTTTTAGTTCCTAATGTTACTGTACATAATGTCTGAGTTTCGCCTCTACTAAAAATTGATGAACCATGTGTTCGAGGTAATACCCCAATTTGCGCTTCTAAATCTCTTATTTCTAATAAACCTCTACCACCAATTCTAGTGTTGTTTTTAATCACATTTTTTCTAACTGTTTCGACTTCTAAATCATGAAAAACATGAAAATATTCTTCGTCAGTCATTTCTTCATATTCGCTTAACATTAAAGTATGCAATTCATCTTTTAAATTATTAACTGACTCTTGCCGTTCTTGTTTTCCAACAATCTTCATAATATCAACAAATTTATCTCCAACCAAATTTCTTGCTTTATCTAACATTGATGAATCTTTTTCAATTGGTTTGTAAATTTTTTCAGGCAATCCTAATTCTTTTCTCAAATCTAACTGAGCCGTAATAATTTTTATAACTTCTGAGTGAGCAACTTTCATTGCTTCAATAAATTCATCTTCAGG
>Ga0160422_10000398_pt1 | contig 26182 bp, 33 predicted proteins | sample Fk160mmetaG_FD_108192 | JGI IMG/M metagenome (GOLD analysis project Ga0160422, IMG submission 108192) | Marine microbial communities from the Central Pacific Ocean - Fk160115 60m metaG | ecosystem: Environmental > Aquatic > Marine > Oceanic > Photic zone | place: The Central Pacific Ocean...
TATATATATATGGCCTCATTTGCAGAACGAAAAATAGGATATTTAACAATAACAACACATGGCGTTATTTATGTGGATGAGGGAAATATGCCGCTAACTAAATGTCCATATAAGACAACTAAACTAAATGCGGTTGCAGCAGGGGTATGTAATTATTATCAACCAGGCATGCCTAACATATTACCAAATATAATACCAAATATAATGAATAGTGTTGATTTATCTGATAAACCCACGGGAGCAGATACGGCAGAATACATAAAACAACGGTTAATTGCATTTGAAACCAATGGACCTACAACAAGAAGCGGTTCTTTTTTTCCGACGATGGTTGAGGATTATCGTCATGCCGACAGGGAAGATTACGACCCCGACGTGCAAACATTTTTTTTACTTGGTGATAAAAGATATTCTATTAATTCATATGAAGTTGGTTCTCCAATTATTGATAAAACATACACCGTTTATAAAAGCGAAGATAAAAGTTGTCCAAAATTTGAAAACAGGATATTATTGTATTTAAATAGTTCGCCTCCTATAGATATACTTAGCACTTGGCGCAAACCAGGTTTGGATGGAACACCTGCCAACACGGTTCAATTAAGATATTATGAAGAAAAATCTATTACATTGAAAGAAATATTTGATCTATTATTAAAAAGTGGTATAGAATTAGATGAACTAGTAATAATTGATTTAACCTGTTCTGTATTATTTGATAAAAAGACAAGAGAAGAACTTACAAACCCAAGGCTCATTAGAAGTCTCAGATATAATGCATTAGGTACAAGGAAAAAGAGGAAGAAAAAAAAGAGAAAGAAAAAGAAAAAACAAAGTGCCGGAACAAAGAGAAGGAGAAATGGAAATAGAAAATCACGAAGCAGATGCAAAAAGTAATGCTTCACATCCATCACTACCGTTCAATATACATTCATCATAGTCGGTGTTATTGATTGTAAGTCCTTTTAGGTATGCGGAGACATGATTAACATTAACGGCTTTATCGTCTATCCACACATCATAATGTGGTTTACCCATGTTTAATGATGTATATTTAACTTTCCATTCTTTTAGTTGTAATATAGTGAAATAATCCCAAATTAAGCCAGATTTAGCACCTCTTGCCGTCCAATAATGAATTTCGTGTCCTTTATCATATAATTCATTAAATAACTCTATTCGTTTCATGATTGGTGTACTGTCGTGATAATTACTATTTTTGGTTTTACATATAGTTCCGTCTATATCGATCATAAAACTTTTACAATCTTTATTAAGTTCACGGTTGCAATAGGCTATGCGTTTAATAACAGGTAGTCTATGGTTTTTATTTTGCGATATTAGAGAAAAACAATTGGCTATGTAAGCGATATACAGAATATTGATTCTCATTGAATACTTATGAACTAATATATTTAAATATATTAATATATATGATTGTTGAAGATTTAATGAGTTCGGTTCCTTTACTATCGGATAGTTATATAAACGAAGACAATACAGAAGACGAAGATTATTTACATGATGCGAAGGACGATTTTCCATTTGAAATAGATAGCGAATTTGACAGTAATCCTTATAGATTAGCGGAGGAGAATTATCGCTATAATCATGAACTTGTTAAGGAGAGTTTTGAAAAACTTTGTATAGTTATTTCTCTGTGTTTTCCCACATATATACTCTTTTTTTTTATTTACAAATCTATTTAAAGTTATGTTAGCTTATCTTAGTAATGTATAGGATTATTCCTCTTAGAATATTGCGTCGTACAGCTGGAGTTAAATTCGATGAGATGGTTCCATCTGATATCCCGATAATTCATGGAATAGACCGAGTCATACATGGTCCAAACAGCATATCGCCTGGACCAATAGACGATTGTACGCCAGCGGTTAAGCGACCGTGGTACATGCATCCTGCACAGGACGACAATTTGATGGTTTTGCAAGGAACACGTTATGTAGACATATATGATCCAATAAAAAAAATGGAGGCTTCTTTTATAGTAACACCAGATAAGGTTTATAAAAACGATAAATTATATTATGATGGTCCGGCGATGGTAGTTTGGCCTGCGGGTATATTCCATCGCATAATTAGCGGCGAGGAAGGCAGTATCAGTGTCAATTTTTCTACACGGGTTAAAGGGTTTGATTTATCTAACAATTTCAACATATATAATCTGTGTAAAACAACAGGGACATACACGCTTATAAAGGATGGTTCAGATGATCAACCTGATTTGACATACAAATATCCTAATGAAGAACTGAAAGATTTATTTAAAAATAATTAGATTGAATAAATATGTAATTTTAGATTTTAATAATTTCTACGGTTGCATGTCTCGAAAGGTTAATATGGTATGTTTCGGGTATGACGAAATTGTATACAGTAGGATCATTTTTATAGTCATTGATGTAATAAATTTTTTTAATGCCAGCCGCTAAAAGCATTTTAGTACAGGTTAAACAAGGGAAATGAGTTACATATGCTTCACAGCCTTCACAATTTACACCGCGTTTAGCACAATCTATGATTGTGTTTTGTTCGGCATGAATGGTGGCGACTTCATGTCCATCTTTAATGATTGATTCGTGTGGAAACCCAGGAAGATAACCATTGTATCCCTGTGATATAATTCGATTATCTTTAACTAGAACACACCCTACTTGTAGCCGAGTGCAGCAAGATCTCTTGGCTGTTACTTGGCAAATCTCTTTGAAGTATTCTCTCCAAGGAATTCGGTTGGTGTTTTCATCATATTCATCGACATAGTCGTATTCTGCCATATTGTTTATAAGAACAAAAGTTATTATTTATTTAAATCAATTTAAATTGAACGCAAAATTAAAATACTTATAAACAGTAAACAATAAGGATGAAGCCGGTACTCAATATAGATACGAGTTTTGGTTTGGTAGAATTTGATTACATAAACTCGTCACCACAAGAACTATACAAGAGGAGACAGTTGGAGGAAAGGATTTCATATGACATAGAACGGAGGTATAATAGTAAAATAAGTGCGTCTTTGTTAGACTTCGGAAAAGTTAGACATTATAAGTTTAATGACAATTTGCTTACTTGTGAAGTGGGTTATTGTGTATGCGATTATGATGGTCCAGATCAGTCGTCATATTCAATTAAGGGGGAACACAATTCGATATTAATTTATATGGCGATACTAAAAACTATGTGGAACGATGTTAAGACATATGACGAAGTTAAGAGGGTTATGAGATTGAGAAAAATTATAAGAAAAAATATGATGGAATCCAAGAAAGAGGGTTTTATGAAAATAAAGTATAATAATAGGTTATATGATTGATGTCCTTCATAATTTATTTATTTACAATGAATTAAATAAATTTACTAATTGTTCGATAAGAGAAAACAAACCATTACCAATATTTTATCGTTTATCAAGTTATTTTTTTACTATTTGGGGTTTATTTGTAATTATCATTCACAAGACATTTAGAAAGTATGACAATAGATTTCCTTGGTTGGCATATGGGTTTCTTAATTTTTTCCATGGGTTTCTTATTTATATAAATGATGTAAGCAATTTTGGTAAAAAGTTATATTATTTAAAAATATTAGATCGTATTGTATCTTTTATAAATTTGGTGTTAACTTGGCTGGTTATTTCATTTAGGGCTTATTTGGGTTTCAGTACTTTTCCGATGTTTTATATTAATCTTCATTTTATTTTAGGTATCTTTACGGTTTATTGTAAATATCGTTCTACAAGTGCGCTTAGAAAAGCTGGTAACAATTGTGATGATTATATGTTTTGGCATGGGTTATGGCATACATATCCTCTTCTTGGGTGTGTATATACATTTATAATGTTCAATAATTTAGAATGGAAAATAATTAAATCTTTTTAAATAGTATATGGGTGGTTGCTACAAAAATAACAACAACGGAAAAACTAACCAAGACAAATGGCGCTACACATTGATGACGACAGTTTTATTTCTTATTATAGTTAATCCTGCAACATACAAAATAACGAATGGAATATTTGGTAAGTTAATAGGACAATTAGCCAATCCTTCGTCTGGATGCCCCACAAGCAAGGGTATTATGGTACACGCGGTAGTATTCACGTTACTTTTAAGAGCTATGATGGGTATATAATTATATTTACAAATAATATAATTATGAAATCGATATATGATATGTTTATTTATAATGGCGTAAATAAATATGCTTCTTGTGATGTTATGAAAAATACGCCAGTTGCCGTATTCTATAGGTTATCTGGGTTTTTTTATACATTATTAGGCGTATTAGTTTTTGCTTTATTAAAGGATTTTAGAAAGTATGATCCTAATTTCCCCTGGTTTGCTTATGGTTGTATGGAGTTTTTTCATGGTTTTTTAATATATAAAAGTGATGTCATGAATTTTGGTAAGAAGGACGAGCTAGTTAAAATGACGGACCGTGTATATTCTTTTGTGGGTATGTTCATTACATGGATAATCATATCATTCAGGGGGTTTTTAGGCTATAGTAAGTTTCCGGTTATATATCCTTTAATTCATTTTATTTTTGGCTTTATAGCAATGTACAGTAAATATCGTTCGACAAAAGAGCTTCGTGATTCTTCTAAAAAAGTGAGTTGCGATGAATACTTGTTTTGGCATGGATTTTGGCATTGTTATCCGCTTTTTGGATGTTGTTATATTTTAATAATGTTTAGTAAAATTGAATGGAATTTACTTTAGTTATATAAAATAATGGAGCAATCATGGTTGTCGAACATATCGGTAGATATAGATTCTATAATTAAGGGTGTAAATGAGGACAAAGAAAAGTTTGAGGGAATGTTGGAAATATATCCTAATGCAGAGGATATATTTCGTTGTTTTAAATATTTCAACATACAAAATACAAGAGTAGTCATAGTAGGCCAAGACCCATACCATGGACCATGTCAAGCGAATGGGTTAGCTTTTGCGGTTAATGAAGGTGTTAAAAAACCGCCTTCTTTAAAGAACATAGAGAAGGAGATGGGTAAGGAGGTTAATATAGAAGAGTGGGCGAAACAGGGTGTTTTGATGATGAATTCGGCGTTAACAGTTAGGCAAGCATCGCCGGCTGATAAGACACATATGAAACTTTGGAGACCTTTTACAGAAGAAATTATAAAAAAAATAAATGATGATTGCGAAGGTGTAGTTTTTGTGGCATGGGGTGCTTTTGCTATGGATTTCCTAAAGAACATAGATACGAGTAAGCATCATTTGGTGATAACATCGCATCCATCTCCGCTTAGTGCAAATAAAAAACTAAAACAATATCCAGCATTTGTTGGTTCAAGAGTATTTGAAACAATAAATGAAAAAAGTAAAGAAAAAATAGACTGGTAAATTAACGTCTTCTTTTAGTTCTTCTTTTACCACCAATTTTTCTTTTTTTCTTTTTTTTCTTTTTTGTTCCTCTCCCGGTTTGTTGCTTTTTTGCACGCTTTTTATCCTCGGATCGAAAGGCGACCGAGGAGTGCATCATATTTTGAGCGAGACGCGAATTATCCAAGGGACTGCGCTGCCGCCTTAGAGTTTCAGCCCATTCTTTTGTAATTCCTTGTTGATGCGTGAGTTTGGGGCGGATCCTGATCGGCGGGGACATAAAAGAGTTTTCAGAGCTGTGAATTATATTATCTTGAAGGGTTTTTATATTTTTGGCACGGGTGGGGTTGGGACTACTCTGAATATTTATAGTTGTTCTTTGGTCCGACACAGCTTTCCGAACCTTGGGGTTTATAGCCGGCGTTGCATTCGATTTCACCTCTTTGGTTCGAGGACTGGCGGTGGGTGGCATTGCCTCCGTGCGTTTGTGACCCAAACCATCATCTTTAACGGTAAAGAATTTATAATTAATATTATCAGGATTTTCGATGCCCAGGTAGTGCTTATCGGGCGATTGGTTAGTCTTCGACATAGTTGTTGGATTGAGGATCACGCCTGAATAATCTGGATTTTCATGTTCTATTATTAACCCCTTGTCGGGAGTACTACTACTTTGTGCTATAATTGAATCAGGTGTGTTATTATCGCCAAGAAGCACCATTTCTTTACCAAAATTTTTATTTCTAATTTTACTTTCAAGTCTTTCAAGTTCAGCCATTTCATTACCACGTCTTATTGCAAGCGCTGACCGGATGCCTGATTGTATTTTCATCGCCGCATCCTTCTGTTGTTTAAGGCTTGGTGTGCGGGGTTCTCTTATAGGGGAGAAAGATCTTCTTGCACTTCGGCGCGCGCGGCTCCGCGCGCTCGGACTCGGCTGCCGCGATGGCGAAACAGTGCGCCTACTTGAAACAGTGTGCATTCGATGCCTAGGGACTTTACGGCCTGGTTTACGAGACTTTGTCATTATATATAACGCAATATTATATATAATGTATATTTATTTGAATTTAACAGTCATATCATCTTTATCCTCAGTAAAAAAAATAGTATAATCTTTCTTCTTGTCTTGGCGAAGATTATACATATGAGTTTTTACTTCTTCTTTAATAGTTTTTTTTAATGTATCGCGATCACGTAAGTTGTAGGTATGCTTGGAGTCTTGCATTTACTAATTTATAGGTTAATTCTTTAAGTTGTTTTCTTTTTTACTACACGCTTCTTAGGTTTAGTAGGTGGTTCTTCAGGTTCAGCAGGCTTTTCTGGTTCAACTTCTTGTACCGGCTCCTCGACTACTTCCTCTTCTTCGTCAGAATCCGCTACATTTTCTAGACCAGTATCGTCATCTTCGGCTGCTTCTTGTTCGAGCTTGTCCTTGTCTACTGGATCGAGGTTAATGTGACACTTGCCCTTAAGTGTGGCACGGGGTTTTACTACAGCTTGGAATAGACGCCAAGTTACGCCGAATTTTCCGCCAGCAAACCAAATACCGCCACACTGAATTACGAGGGCAACATTAGTAGCCTTAGGGATAAGGGTAATGGGGCTCACGCTATCGTCTTCGTCACTAGGAAACAGGCGCTTCTGGTTTGTATCATAGATTTCTACATCAAAGCCATTATCACTCCAATACGGGATCTTGATTTTTAGACCAGGAGCACGGTTATAATCGGGTTCACCCTCTTGAGCGTGACCCTTTGGGTACTTAGGATATTTTACATTAGGGGTATAGAGCGCCTCAATAACTTCTTCTGTCATCTTAGTTTTATTAAACCAATCCTTCGAATTTTCCATTGCAGATTTCTTAATGAACTTATCAAATTTAAGCATATTTTCTAGAAACTGAGTAGTGCTTTCACTCTTATAATCGTCATTAGGAAACTGCAGTGTCATGTCATAACTCTCCCTAGAACCTTCATTCTCCCACTTGGATACACCCCAAGTAAGCATAAGAGGTGTGGAAAGATGAAGATTGCGTTTCATATGAGCATTATAAATAGGCACGATTTTTCCGCCAGAATTAAGTACCTTTACTTTACCAAAGGTAACGTCGCTGTTAGTGTTAAAACTCTTGCCATCGATAATCGGTTGTTCAGTGTTGTTCGCCATCGTAATATATTTATATATACGACATTTCTTTATTTCAATTTTTTTTTAAAATAAAAAGTAATACACTCTTCTTGTAGATTAGAATGATATGGGTGTAAAATAACTTTAAACTATTATGTAAAGATATATATAATGAGTACAAATAAAAAAAACTCTTTAGAGAATATCTTGAGAAGATTAAACATACCAGAGATCAGCTGTAATAAATCTAAAAAGGTTTTTAAAAAGGATTTTACAGTGCCGAGGTATAGTGATTATACAAATTTGATAAAGTACGACTATAAAGTGCCCCAATTAAAAATGATGTGTGCTGAATATGGTATTTTAAAGAAAGGTACTAAATGTGAATTGATAAATAAAATCTACAGATATTTGTATTTATCATACAACATAGTAAATATTCAAAAGTTATGTAGAAGATACATAGTAAATATTTACAATAAAGCACATGGTCCGGCACATAAAAATAGAAAGCTTTGTGTAAATGAAACGGATTTTTTAAGTTTGGAGAATTTGAGTGATATACCGCAAACACAGTTTTTCAGCTACAAAGAGAACGATGGGTTCATCTATGGATATGACATAACTTCTTTGTATCAGTATATTTTTAAAAAGCACAATTTATTAAATCCATACACTAGAAACGAAATATCTAACGATTTGAGAATCCAGTTAAAAAGAGTCATAAAACTAAGTAGAATACTAAATATAAAGATTCAAACAAAAATAAAAGAAGAAATAATATCACCAAAAAAAACATTCGAATTGAGAGTTTCTTCAGTTTTTAATGATATAGATAATTTAGGTAATTATACAGATTATTTGTGGTTTTACAATTTGGATAAAATGCAATTAATAAGGTATATAAGAGAATTGTACGATATTTGGACCTACAGACTTCAGTTAAATGGCGATATTAAGCACAACATATGCCCAAGAGGTAGTCCTTTTCGTAATATTAATTTATATAATATATTAAATTATGACGTATTTTTTCTTAAGAAGGTTACGTTGAACATAATAGACGAATTAATTAACACTGGTATAGATGCAGAATATAAATCTTTAGGCGCTATTTATGTATTAACTGCGTTAACATTAGTATCTAATGACGCAGCAACGGCGATGCCTTGGTTATACCACTCGGTAGTACCATAATAATATATATAGCAGCATAAATTACTTAAAAACGTATCACATAGATAGTGTATATGCCTCCTCAGAAGAAGCAAACCGAACCCGCCAAACCTAAAGCCGCCGCCGCCAAACCTGCATCGAAAGCCAAGAAAGTCGCCGCTCCTGCTCCCGCTCCCGTTCCTGTTCCTCCTCCTGTAGAAGTCAAGAGTGAGGGTGTAGTAGAAGATGCCGCCGCCGTAAACCCAAGCGATTCGACAATCAAGGAATTTGCCGAATTCCAGCTCAGACTTAGCACTATCCGCACCAACCTATCGAATCTCCTCCAGGACTTCAAGACACTTCAGAAGAAGACAGAGCGCGAACTCAAGAACGCCCAGAAGCTTGGTTCGAAGCGTAAGCGCAAGACCGGTGCTCGTCAGCCCAGCGGTTTTGTAAAACCCACACTCATTAGCAACGAGCTTGCCGATTTCCTTGGAAAGGAGCATGGTTCGGAACTCGCTCGCACAGAAGTAACACGTGAGATCAACTCGTACATTCGCGCTCACAAGCTCCAGGATCCCAGCAATGGCCGTAAGATCAACCCTGATAGCAAACTAAAAAAATTACTCGCCCTTAAAAGCGATGATGAACTCACATATTTCAACCTCCAGAGATATATGAGCCCTCATTTCCAGAAACTCGGACAGCCTGCCTTAAACAGCAGTGCTTAAAGAAATATAAAATTATAATTTTTTAGAAATTCTTTCAATAGACTTTTATTGATATTTTTATTTTTTATATCAATATCAATATCGAATACTTTTGACATATTAAATTTATCGGATAGTTTAATTAGATTATCATAATCAATATTGTAGCTTTGAAGTATAAGCCAATCATAGAAATTCCCATAATTGTAATATTTTTTGTATTTTCTGTAAAGATGATAATAATAGTTGAATCCTTTATTATTATTATTATAATCGTTATCTGATATAACACATAATTGAATGAAGTTATTTTTCGATATATTCATTTGTCTCAAAATGGAGATTAAATCATATTTGAGTAGGGTTTGATTATCGAGATCAATATTTTTGTATACGTTATTGCATCCATAAACAAACATATCAGTATCTTCGCTTAAACAACCGTAAACTTGATTTGATATTACCAACCAGCTACATAACTCATCTGCCTCACATGGCGCATCAATATAGGTTTCTCCCATAAGAGTAATCAAGGTTTTAACTTCACTAAACATATTTCGAGGTACGCGGGTAAATTGTTTTTTAAGTTCGATCATATGCTCACAGTTTGGGTTGTATTCAAGCAGTAGTTTATTGTATTTTTCCTCTGCTATAAATTTTTGCTCTTTTCTTCTATTGATGGTCTCTATCTTTTCTTTATCTATTTTGCCGTCAAATATAAATATAGGTTTGATATTATAATATTGAAATAATGCTATCATAAAATAAAAATTTTCTATGAGTTCATTGTTTTCAATAAACTTGTACATATAAATATTAGTATCTACTGCAATTTTTTTGCCATATAAATTTTTAAAATGCTTTTTAGAAATGCTTTTCATACAGTTCTTATTTATAAATTTATTCAAACATCTTATTCCCATTATTATTTACAATCTGTATATAATAATGACTTCAATTTAAATTTCGATTATTGTCATTCTAAGATTTCTTGGATATTTTTTTTCGCATTGTGTTGTCAATTTTTTAGGGGTCTTCTTCTTTAATAGAATTTTGTGATTATCTACGATATATTTTTCGAAAGCTCTACTATTAACAACTTCAGGATCTATTTTAATCATATTGTGATTGTTATTCGCACACCAACAAACGAATTTCTCTGGATTTTGCATTATTATACAAGTTAAAACATAATAACTAAATACGTTACTTCTTTCTTTGTATAATCTACGTTTGATACGATTAATCTCTTCTTTTCCCACTAAATCTTCATATGATAATCCCATAAAATCAAGAACTTTATTACACTGTACTAGTGAGAATTTAGTCTCTGTATTCATAAACTCTTTACATGTTGATATAAACGCGTCTTTTGAATTAGGTGTTCTATAAAAAGACGTAAAGTATACGTTTAAAATTCTTGCCCACGATTCTGCATAACACTCCGACAAAAGAATGTCGGTATCTATTGGAAAAACCGATTTTAAATCGTGGTTTTCTATAGAAAAATCTAACCCTAAATAGTGCATGGATTCGTGTATTAGTACCTTAAACCATTCTTCGCTACGATATATGGTAATATTGCCATTAGCACATCTAGTAGTATAACCAGTATTAACGTTGTTAGGTCCTAATACTTCCACGTTCGATTCTGGAAGTATTTTTTTGAAATCTGTTAAATATAATATTATTGATATATTTTTCGAACAGTTTTCAGTACTGTAATCAACTATAAACGCATACCATACTAATATTAGTTTAATATATTTTTTTATGCTTGCAAGAGTATTTTTTGTGTCCTCAAAGTATATTGAAATACTTATATCAAAACGATTATCTATATTTTTAGAGTATTTAAACAATAAATATTCTGTAATATCCATATAACTTTTTATTTGAGAAGGCAGCCATCTGGATGATTCAGCTTTCGCCGTTTCTAATACTAATCCATTTTCTACATTAAATTTACATGTACTATTAATTAGTTTTTTGCTTTTTTTAATGTTTGAATAAATATTCCCTAATATTTTGTCATAGTCCATTTTATATATTTGTAATCATATTTTTACATTGATTATAAATATATTATTTGAGTAAATCGTTCCTAATCTTCATTAGGTTCGTAAATTCAACAGGTTCGGCTCCTCTTTGATAATGCATAAGTCTGGCGTTTTTCGTTGCTGTAAGTACCCGCTTTAATTTATCTGATTGCATAAATTTGGCCAATTGGGCACGATTCATTTCTTCTGTATTTCTACCGGAAGTAAAGAAATCCTCATCCATCTTAATATCCGGGGGTCTAATTTGCTTACTTCCTTGTTTTCCTGTCTTGCTTCCTGCTGTTTTCGCCATAACAGGATCCTTAGATAAAACACTTCCCGAATTCAATGAAAACTCTAAATAATATTTGTTATTATTAGTTTTAAACTTTGAACCCTGATAGTAATGCTCTACCGATAACCATTTGCGTCCATCCAATTCAAATTCCTCTTCCCAGAAATTCGATAACATTTTCCTCCACGAAGGGATCTTCGATAATTCCGAAAATTCCTTGACTTGTTCTTTGGGTATCGTTTCGCCGCTGCCTTTTCCAGGCAACGGTTTGTCGTTTGATTTAGAATAAAATTGGAAAACAATATTATCTGTGTATAAACCTTGTGATGTTTGTGCCATCTCCTTAAAATCGTCATCCACCTTATTATCAACCAGTTTTTTGTATTCTTTAAACTCAGGAATCAAATTATAAACACCTCCTTGTGTTTCCATGCACTTATAAACAATTAATTCCTTTATTTTATTTGGTATCTCGGTAAAAGATAAATGCTCCTTGTTGTCATATTTAATTAATCTGTAATGAGATCCAGTATATTCTGCTAATATATAATAATTAGGTCTAAATATTCCTTTTCTTTCTAAAATATCATCATTAAGCTGCCCGCACTGTAATACATTGTCTATGTCATTGTTTGAATAAGCTTCTTCGGAAAATAACACCAGTTTAATATTCATTACGCGCTCTAACGTAGATATACTCCACGTTTCACCCCAAAACTCACATGTTTGTATTTTCTTTTTGAGACCATCTTTATTTTTAATGCCTTTCATAAATTTCAATTCTCCTAACATCTGATTTGTTATTGATTTCTCTTCTTTAATTCTTTCATATTCTTCCTTTATTTCTTTTGCGCGTTTCGTCAATTCACTTTGATATGTTCTGTCTTTTGTTACTTTCATCTGTTCGGCCAAATTTTTATTTTCACTCTGCAACTCTTTAAGTTTATCATTGTCGCCTTTGATGCTTTTCATATAGGAGTCATACAATTCCTTATACCCTGAAAATAACTTATCCGTAACATTTTCCGCTAAGGTTTTTCTTAACGACTCTACTGTAATAGAAGAATCCACTTCACTTAAAGCATCCACAATAACGAAAAATAAACAATCGCCGTCCCCTTTATTCTCTTTTATAGTATACTTGTTTGATTTTAAATAACTTTCTATCCATGTTTCAGACTTCGATTCATCATATACTTCGGGTTGAAGAGTTAGTTTGTCTTCTTTAACAGGTGTTTTGACTTCTTTATCGACAGTTACTTTCTCTGTGGTTTTATCTACCAAGTAATCGCTTGTGATAAAGGAATATAGCAATGGCATTTCCAAGATTTCTATGTTTAAATCACCGTCGTCGTCCAAATACTTATCTAAATTGTCGGATTCGATCTCGTATAAACCAATTTTGGACACAATTTTATCTTTGTAAACCAAATATAATGAAAAAAAGATTATTTTATAATCCAGATACGTAGTATTTGGCTTACCTATCGCCACAATTATGTCAGTATCTAATAACTCAATTTCAAATGTCGCAGCAGAATGATTTTTGTCGTTATTATCTATATTTTCTTTTTCTTCATATTCTACTTTCTTATTTATGTTTGAGAAAACCATTATATTAATTAAATATTATATATTTACTTAAATACTTATCGTTTTTAATTTCTTTTATGTAAAACCAGAGTTTTTTTCTTTTATTTACAATAAACACATTGTTAATATCTAATTCATATTGCAATATTGCATCAATCATATCATCTTTTCGCTTCTTATGTGGTTTTACTATATTCTTGTCGTGACTATTATAAAATTCTATTATTTTCTTGAGATCATTGACATTGTAATTTAATGAGTAATCTAATTTATTTGCCATATATTCGTCTACAACTTTGTCTTGATCACTAATGTCATATTCGTTATATAATACATCTATATCAACACGCGTTTCTCTGTTTAAATCTTCTGTTAAATTATATATTATATTTTGTTCCATTAGCTAATATCAATATATCCTTTAATTATCTTTTATAAAATCAATTATATCCATATATTTAAATTTACTTTTATTAGAGAAACCCATTTTTCCATTGTATTTTGTTAGGTTTCCGGATATTTTTTCTTTAATATCCGCTTCACAACTACCCATATTGGTTACAATGATGAATACATTTTCAACTATTTCCTCTACTATCTTCTTATTATCCGCTTCATTGACATTAGTTTCCATAAGCGTGTCTAATTTGTATATCATGTTGGTTACAACATTCATATCTAGTACATTTTGTTTCATTAAGTTTGTAATAAATAAACTTATAGACTTCCTTTTGTCATTCAATATGTTATTTTTACAAAACTTGTCATAATCTACATTAGAGTCTACTAGCTCAATATTTTCAAAGAGAACAAGATATGTATCAATGCTATCATTTAATACATCTTTAAGGATAGAGTGTTTTGTGATAATTTCACTATATAATATGGCATAAACTTCCGAATAAAACTTGTTGCTGCTTGCCGTTTCAAATATAAAGTTGCCTATTTTCCTTATTTCTTCTTGATCGGAACTGTTTATTATAAATTCAATATGTTCTTCCAGCTTGGGTTTTATTTTTTCATAGTTAGTATTAGTTAATTTATTTAATAAAGAACGAAGTTCATTAATATTCTTATCAACACCCTCTTTATTAAAATCGGTTTTTTTAAAATTCGAACTATCAACAAAGTCTTTCCTTTTATTATCTCTTTTCTGTTTCTGAAACACAGGCGTTTTAGAGTACGTATTAGCACCTACAGTGTTAGCAAGCTCTTCTATAAGTCTAACAGTTTCTTCTGGTAATTTGACCGTGTTTTTAACTAGTAACATTTCTTCTATCTTGTATCTTTTAGTCATATATATTTGTAGTTGTTATAATAATATTTATATCAATTTATAATTATATATAATTATACTTAAACATATTAGATATATAAAATACATGAGTGCATTATTAGATAATGAATATGTTCATAATGAAAATGAACATACATATGAAACCTTCAATACGTGGGAGGACAGTAATTTAAATTTAAAAGAGAATTTACTTCGTGGTTTATACTCGTATGGATTCTCTAAACCAAGTCCTATACAGCAAAAATCTATAATATCTATGATTAAAGGTAAAGATATAATTGCTCAAGCACAGTCTGGAACAGGAAAAACAGGTGCTTTTTCGGTAGGAGCATTAAACAATGTAGACGAATCTAGTGAAACATTACAGGTTTTACTTTTATCTCCAACTAGAGAACTAGCTTTACAAAGTTATAATGTTATAGACAATTTATCAAAAAAAATGGAGATTAATAAAGTGTTGTTGATTGGTGGAACATCGATAGATACGGATATAAACAACGTTACAAGTAAGAACCCACATATTGCAGTTGGGTGTACTGGAAGGGTATTTGATTTAATCCGGAGAGGCAAATTAGATTATAAGAATATAAAACTATTGATATTAGACGAGGCGGATGAGATGTTATCAGTTGGTTTCAAAGAACAGGTATATGAAATATTCCAGTATTTAAACAATGATGTACAAATCTGTTTGTTTAGTGCAACAATGCCAAATGAGATAGAGAGTATGAGTAAGAAATTTTTAAGGGATCCTGTGAAGATCTTGGTAAAAACGGAGATGCTTACATTGGAAGGTATAGGACAATATTATATCGCTTTTGAGAGTGAGTCAGCCAAGTTTTATGCATTAAAGGATCTTTACGGATACATATCGGTTTCACAGTGTATTATTTACTGTAATAGCACAAGGAGAGTTGAAGATTTGTATCAATCGCTATATGAAGACAATTTCCCTGTATGCCGAATACACAGTAATATGGATAAACAGGAACGCAATAATGCATACAATGACTTTATAAATGGTAAATATCGGGTTCTAATTTCCAGTAACGTTACAGCAAGAGGTATAGATATTCAGCAAGTAAGCACGGTTATTAATTTCGACATACCCAAATGTCCGAGGGCTTATTTACATAGAATAGGTAGATCTGGTAGATGGGGGCGAAAGGGTGTGGGTATTAATTTCATAACAAAACAAGACACGTATAAAATGAAAGAAATCGAGCAATATTACAATACCGAGATTAAAGAATTTCCAGCATCAATGGTTAATTAAAAGTTTTGTAATTGGTTTGGTTTTACAATATATTTTATAATTGCATTATAAAATGTATAACGAGCAAATCATTTCTAAAACTTTTAATTTACCAATTTATTATATTGAAAAAAAGAGGATATTAGAAGATAATATAATTACCGACTTAGAGTTAATCAAATGTTATGATGAAAGTAATAAACCCATATATCATGAACTGTTTAATCCTTGTGATGACATATCAAAAGAAACGTCTAAAATGTGGGTAAAATATTATACCGATGACACAATATTTTTAAAAGATTCAAAAAGTTTATATAAGAATATTAAAATTTCGTGTTTGAATGATTGTAGTAAATTTACCGAAACATGGTTTGAAATAATGAACAACGATGATTTTTTATGTAAGTATCATTACGTTGATTCAAAGTATTTAAAATCCTTTAATACTAACTCTAAATTTTTAACATACTTATCTATTTACAATATGATGTCTCCGGTGTTAGCACTTATATCGCCAATAATTCTATTAATAATACCCTTTTTAATTTTAAAAGTAAGAAAGATTCCTGTTACTATTTCACAATATAAACGTGAAATCGGCAAAATTCTAGGAAAACATCCAGTAGGTAATTTTTTCAAAAACTTCAACAAGGTGGGTTTCAAAAAGAAAATATACATGCTTTCAAGTCTAGGATTTTATGGGTTTCAAATGTATCAGAATTGTATGTCGTGTTACAGATTCTACAAAAACCAAAAATATATACATAACTTCTTCAATGAAACCAAAAACTATATCAATAATACCGTAAATAGTATGAACAACTACTTAAATTATACAAGAAATCTAAAGACGTACAATCCATTTAATGAGGATCTTTTAAAGCATAAAACTATTTTAGAATCTTATTGTCAAAGACTGTCAAGTATTACAGATATGAATAAAAAGAACATACATAAAAATGTTAGCCAAATTGGCGTACTTATGAAGGAGTTTCATAGAGCCAGATTTGACGAGGAACTCGAAAATACTATCACGTATAGTTTAGGATTTAATGGTTACTACAATAATATTTACGAATTAAAAGGTTTAATAAACACTAATAAAGTTAATTTCTGTAAATTTTCAAACTCTAAAATGAAGCTAAATAACATGATATATCCATCGTTACAGAACACACCAGGCGTAGTTAAAAATAGTGTGGATTTAAATAAAAATCTAATAATTACAGGACCTAATGCTGCTGGGAAAACTACGGCAATTAAGACAGTAATGTTAAACATAATATTTTCGCAACAGTTATCTTTAGGATTTTATAAAAACGCTACGATAACTCCATATAAGTATCTTCATTGTTACATTAATATACCAGATACATCAGGTAGAGACAGTTTATTCCAAGCCGAAGCCCGTAGATGTAAGGAAATAATAGAGCATATAGAGGAAGAACCTAGTGATAGTCATTTCTGTTTATTCGACGAGTTGTATTCTGGTACCAACCCTGACGAGGCATCAGCAAGTGCATATGCATTTATAGATTATTTGACTAAGAATAATAATATAACTTTTGTTTTAACTACGCATTTCATAGAGGTTTGTGAAAAACTTGAGTCGAATGACAATGTTAACAATTTGCATATGATATCTTATATGAAGGATAATAAGATTTTGTATGAATATAAGATAGGTAAAGGCATATCAAAAATGAAGGGTGGTTTAGAGGTCTTAAAAGATTTGAATTATCCGGCGGGTTTAATTAATAAAGCGAATAGTTTTATATGATGCGGTTAAATTAAATTTTTTTTATTTAAATAATGTTTAAATGATGTCAGCAATAGGTTCGTCACTATTTAATTTAGGGATTATACTACTTATATTTTCAGCGATAATTTACATTATTAAAAATAAATTAGCAGAAATGGATAAAAGAATTGATTCGTTATCTAAAATAATGGAAGAGATTCATTCAATCGTTAATTCGGGAAATAAAACCCCAATTGTTACAAGTGTCCCAATTACAAGACCTGTGGTGTCTGATGATGAAGACAATGATGACAGCGACAGTGATAACGACAGCGACAGCGACAGCGACAGTGATGATGAAGGTGAAGCAGATGAGAAGATTAACGAGGTATCTACGGATGCGGCTGTTATAACGGACGTAGATGATATTACAGATTTAGATAATGAGGAGGAAGGTAAATTAGCCGAGGTGAATCTTTTACAAAAAGACATAGGCGATGAAGATGCAGTTTTAGGGATCTCTTTTAAAGGATATGATTCAATAGATGACAATCTTGCTGCACAACAACATGCCGAAGGCTTTAAAAATAACCCCGAACCAGGTATATTTGTAGAAAAGGTAGTTGAAGAAAAATCGCCTGATTACAGTTTAATGAATGTCAAAGAGTTAAAGAAAATAGTTAGTGAAAAAGGTGGAAAGGTTTCGGGGAAAACAAAGGACGAATTAATAAATTATTTAAATAGCGAATAAATGTTTTCTCATAGTTAAGTATATGAGTTGGGCTACTTGTTATTCGGATTCAAATAATATCCATTTTGACTTTCCGCCTTTAATGGACGATGCTAGACTTTTCACTGATTGGAGACTAGGTTCTCAAGTGAATGAAGATATTAAAAAAAGGCAAAATATAACTAATAACTGGGAATATCACGATTATTTAATTAAAAATACAGACAGCATTATTAAACAAAATATGGATTCAGCGCTTAAAAATTGCTGTAACTATAGAAGTAACTATACCAATACGTCTATGAAAAATACACCATTCTTATATACTCCATCAAATGTTCATTCGATGCCATATGGATACAAAAATAGCGATCTAAAAAATATCTATTTGTCTAGAGAGAAATTAAATGAAAGAAGCACCACGCCATTCATAACAGTAAATTCGCTCAATGAATATAAATAGTTATATAGATAAAATATAATGCATATTTTATCTATTGATGTTGGTATTAAAAATCTAGCCCACTGTTTAGTAAAAGTTAATAGCGATAAGGGTTACGACATAGTTTTATGGGATACTGTCAACCTTTCTGAAGGCTTATTACCTATATGCAGTAATCCTAATTGCAAAGACTTGGCAAAATACACCAATAGAAATAACACCATATTTTGCAATAAACACGCCAAAAATACCGACCTAATTATACCTGATAAAAGCATTTTAAAATATAAGAGTTTAAAGCTTTCAGAGTTGAATGATCTGGTGAAAAAGTATGAGTTACCGGTGCCTAATGAGAAGATTACCAAGGCAGTTTTAAGTAAAGTTATAGAGGAATTTTTGAATGAGAAATGTATAAAACCTTTAGAAAATTCGTGTGTATCAGACATATCATTAATTAAATTAGGGGTTAAAGTAAAGGAGAAGTATGATAAAATCTTTAAGGATTACACAATAGATAAAATCGTCATAGAAAATCAAATAAGCCCCATTGCAGGTAGAATGAAGGCGTTGCAGGCTATGGTAACACAGTATTTCATAGATTGTGGTATAACTGATATACACTATATTAGTTCAGCGAATAAGCTGAAGGATTATGATGATCAAGAGATAAAAACATATAATAAACGTAAAAAAATGAGTATTGATGTGGTAAATAAAATTTTAGAGGAAGAAAATCAGGATTGGAAAGATATATTTAAGAAAAGTAAAAAAAAAGATGACATGGCGGATACCTTATTACAAGTAATTCATTTTATTAAAAATAATATTAAATAATTGCGTAGAACTTAAAATTATATGTTATTATTAAATCATAATGAGCGATACTAAAGAAGTTATTGATATTCAATTAAATGATGATTCAGATATGAAAATCAACTTTAATGAACTACCAAGTTCAAATTTAGGGGTTGGAGCCGAACTGTTAATGAATGAAAAAAAGATGTCAAAAGGCAGCGATGACATATCTAAGGAAATTAATATTAGCGAACTCAATGAATTAGAAGATGAGTTGAACAATTTATCTGATTCTATAGGAGATACAAAATTTACTAAAAATGACGTGTTTAGCGCTTCACCTCAACCTAACGTATCTTTCAACATAAACAGTAACGACGAAGATAGACCTTCCACCTTTGATAACGTAGGAAAATCTACCTCTAATGTTGAAAAAGACAAGCCCACATGGGACGGTTACAGTAAGTTCAATGATATTCCGGTTAATCCTGAAGCAAAAGCTAAGAAACAGCCTGAATTAAGTAAAGAGGAATTATTAAGAGAGAAGTTTAAGTTTTTAAGAAAGTTAGAGGATTTAGAAAATAAAGGTGTCCAACTCACCAAAAAATATACCATGGAGTCGCCGCTGGCTGAAATGCAGGGAGAATATGAAAATATAATGAATGAAAAGCAGCGGTCAAACAGTATTAAGTTTCAAGGTAAAATGCTAATGGCCTGCATTACTGGGTTAGAATTTTTAAATAATAAATTCGACCCATTTGATTTAAAATTAGATGGTTGGGCCGAACAGGTTAATGAAGGTATAGAAGACTATGATGAAATATTTGGAGAATTACATGAAAAATACAAGTCAAAGGCCAAAATGGCCCCAGAAATCAAACTTTTATTCCAATTGGGAGGTGGAGCCATGATGTTACATATGAGTAATACTATGTTTAAATCTGCTATGCCCGGTATGGATGATATTATGAGACAGAACCCTGAGTTGATGCAGCAATTTACACAGGCTGCCGTAAGTTCTATGAACGAAGAGAAACCAGGGTTCTCTAATTTTATGAATGATGTTATGGAAGAAAGATCTGGTCCTGAAAAAGTTAATCCTTTTAAACAAAGCACACCATTAGATAACAATCAAAAATCGAGAAGTTCGGCACCTGAACCGCCTGAACGCTCAATGAAAAACGATCTACGTCCCGAAATGAAGGGTCCATCTGACATATCGGATATACTCGGAGGTATTAAAACTAAAACGGTAAATATTAAGAATCCTGACATAGATCAAGGCAGCACGGTAAGTTTATCTGAATTAAAAGAAATGAACCAAAGTTTAAGAGACTCATCTATGCCTAAGAAAAGCGGTAGAAAGAAAAAATCTGATAAAAACACTGTTAGTTTATCATTCTAAATAATATAAATATATATTTTTAATAATAGTTAGAATGATAAAAGATGAGAGCAAAGAAGATTACGAAATGTTTTATTCGTTGAATAAACACCCCAGTTTTAATTCGTTAACAAGTTCTAATAAAATAGAATTATTAGAATTAATTAATAAAACTAAATTAAATGCAGAAAAAGGACACTGGCTTATTAATAATTCTGAATTAGAATTAGTTTTACCAGAATTTGCAAACGGTTCCTTTTCAAATGTTTATGACTGCAATTGGCGAGGCACGAAAATCGCACTTAAAAAACCTAAAAATAACAAGATTACCAATTTTGTAGAATTCTTGAAGGAAATAGACGTATGGAGCAGTTTACGACACCCAAACTTAGTTCAGTTTTTGGGTATATCCTTCAATGATAATTATGACGAAGTCAGTATTTTGATGGAGAAAATAGAAGGAACTAACCTCAAAGATTACATTAAAAAGCCAAACGGTTCTTTATCATATACGAAAAAGAAACATATTATTTATGAGTTAATAAAGATTTTCAACTTTTTACATAAATGTAATCCACCGATTATATACAGGGATCTTAAACCAGAGAATATCCTTATTACCAAGGATTGCACGCTTAAATTAGCGGACTTTGGATTAAGCAAATACTACACGGTAGATGTATGTGGAAACTACATAATGACTGGTGGAACGGGTACATTGCGTTATATGGCTCCAGAGGTTTATTTACATGAGCCATACACGCTAAAAGTGGATATATACAGTTTGGGGATGATTATGTATTATATAATAACAGACGAAAGACCGTTCAATAATTATGACACGACTTTAATGGATAATTACTTTAGGACGTCAGATTTAATATTTTCTACAAGTAAAATTAAGAATAAGGAAATAAGAGCATTAGTTAATAAGTGTATAGACAAAGACCCGTATAATCGTTTAGATATAAATGAGTTACAGAAAGAATGGAACGAAATATTTACAGGAGATAATAAAAACTGCATTATTTCTTAACCCATTGTTCATAAGTTTTTACATATTTAGAATTGTACATAGTGCAATCCAGTTGGTAATTCTCGAATTCCGTGTTGTTTTTCTCTTCTTGTTCTTCTAATTTCGTGTAGGATGCTATCCTTAATAATTTGTACAAATATTTACATAGCATATATTATAAATTGAAATTTCTTTATTCATATTATTAATATGTAATAATATGGATACTCTACTACGAGATCAATTAACTAATTATGGACTCAGTGATTGCATTAAAGATTTTGAATATCAAGAAATTCTAACTATTGACGATTTCGTTAATTATACTATAGATGATTATCGAGAGATGATGCATGAGAAGTTTATCACCTCCATTAGATTTCTATTAAACACATACAAAGTAGCCGACAGAGTAAGTCAATCGCTCGATTATAATGATAGTAATAATCGAGGTTCCACTAAAATCGCCGACGGCTTATCTAATGACGTAAGAGAATGCTATTTGAGCATTCTTAAAAACAAAGAACTTTCTATTTTACAGCGGCAAAAATACTTCTATACATTCTTTATCAAACCGAATTTAAATAATAAAGTTCCTGTTGTAAGCGAAACATGTATCAACTTTGAAGGAAAATTATATAAATTCAAAAAAAATACCATAACTATTGGGCGTGGCTGTTTGGAATATCCGGTAGATATAAAGATTAAAGAACGAGAACCCCAAGACAACAGTGTATCAAGAGTTAATTGTATAATAGTCAAAGTCATGTCAGACGACAACAAATATATGTACTATTTATTTGATACATGGTCGATACTTGGAACAAGAGTAACTAAAACATACCCGTATCAAATCTATGAAACCGCACCAGGTAATACTAACATTATTTCATGGAAAGATAATGAATCAGTATTAATATCTTGCGGTGATACAACTTGTAAGAATGTTATTCAAGTATTATCTTCCGATAATGATGATATGATGCCTATATTGGAAGACGAGGAGAATGACGGCGTTGAAATTCAACGAGAAGAAGTCCTATGTGTTATATGTTATGATCCGGCTACTATACGTCTAGGGTGCGGTCATGCCGTATATTGCGGTAATGGGTGTATGGATGAACACATAGCCTATCAAGAAGAAGAGAACGGATGTGCGGTATGTCCTTTTTGTAAAGTAGATAATACACTAAATAAGCAAAGTATCTGTTTACAACAATATAAATAATATTAAATTAATATATATGTTTGGGTTGTTTAGTGTTTATTGTTTTTGGATATGGGTATGGTCTTTTTTATATGTTAATGATTTTACAGAAATAAGTCCGTTAATTTCCAGTTTTATAGCATTTATATTTACCGCAATTTCATTAACTATTATCAGAAACTTCACAATTATGTTAATTGTCTTTTTGGTTTTACTGGAATTCTCCGTTTTTTACTTTAATTATAAAAAATTCATAAAAACTAATAAAAGGTTTACAATTAAAAAACTTTATTTAGTACATAATGTGGTGATATTTTTGGTTTACAATATCTATTTATATTTTAATAATAAAACTTTTTTTGATGTTTATACGACCAAAACAGCCAAAGAAAAAGTTACATTAAGGAAATGGTTTGAAAATAGAGGTGACCCTAATTATTTAGATAATTATATCCATTAATATATATATATATATGCGTTTAACTAGAAAAAGATCTGGGAGCACATTTCGTAGAAGAAGTAATTCGTCCATCGTAGGTGGTGTATTTACGCCTAGGAAAAGACCGAAATCTGCTTCTGCTCCTAAAACAAATTCCGGAAATTTAACATTTAACAAGAAAAGAATAGTCAATTCACAAAAAACGCGGCCTAGCTCTGCCAAAGTGGAAGATTTAAAGACCGAAGTGGAAAATTTAAGGGGACAATTACTTAAATTAAAATTAGACAATGCTAACCAAACACGTGAAAATTCTTTGATAAAATTTATAGGATTATTATTTAAGCAGAGTCTAAAGTATAATGATGATATTAGAAATTTTTTATCTAAATTTCAATTTAGTGATGAAGATACACCTATAATTGAGGATATTTTAAACAACAATATTATGGCTTTAAAAATGTTATTAAATGACATAGGAGAAAATGAATTTACACAATTAGAAACAATTTTTAAGGAAGTAGGTTTTCAATATAAAGAGTTACAAACACCTGGTTTAATGTCATCACCCGTCACCGGCGAAGCCACGCCTTCGCCGAAGGGTGTTGAATACAAGCAAGCTAAATACAATTGGATAGGTGATAGACTAGTGGATAAGAACTTTATACCGGGTGATGACATTATAAGAGGCCATGATGGTAAGGTATTTAAGACAATAAAAACGAACCACGGGCTAGGCCGGAGTCCTATATTAGCATCTCCTCGAACACCTAATCTCCTTGAGAGATCAAAGGATGACTATACTGAACAATTTCCACGCAACCTGAAACATAAAAAAAATAAAGCTAGAGGTTCAATGGAAAAAAATCCAGGGGTTCAAGGGAAAAAAAATAAATATAAATAATATATATGCGTTTAACTAGAACATATATTGGCGGAAAACGTAGGTATAGGCGTAGGCGTACAAGAGGTCGCGGTACAAGAGGTCGCGGTACAAGAGGTCGTCGGCGTCGTCCCACCACAGCATCAACAAGCAAAACCTGTTTATACAAATACAAATGCACTAAACGCAGAGGCAAAAAACAGAGATGTGTTTACACATACATTTGTCCTCCACCTAAATCTAAATGTTAACAATCTTTGTATGGAGCACATGATGCTCTCATAGTAAAACCTTTGATAGGACCTTTTAAACACTTCGTTTTAGAGAATCTTCTTGGTAAAGAAAAAACTTTACCATCATAGCTTCGGTTACATTTCTTAGTATTGTTGTTTGATTTACAACAATCCTTGTATGTTTTAGTACCACCCTTCTGTTTCCCACATATATTTTTGGTCTTTCCCAACCCATATTTTTTGTCTATGTATCGCATATCCTTTGTTATCGTATTGCATTCATCCACCTTTTTATAGCGTCTGTATATCCTTAGTATGTTTAATCTACCTTTTTTGGCAGTTGCAGCGCGTTTAATAGGTTTACCCATTTTTTTATTTTCATAATTAATACCTTCGTTTATAGCTAATCTTCTTGAACGCGTGCTTCCATCTAGCTTATAATGATGTTTTTTCTTATTATTCAAAGATTTCTTTAATTTTGGTAAAATATTATTAGTCATATTAATTTATAATAATATTTTATCTTCGCTTTTTTGTACCACCTCTTCTATTTTTTTTCTTTTTCTTTTTATTTTTAGCAGATTTAGTACCTAGACCTAGTGAATTTAGTTTATCAACCATATCTCTTTTATATTGAAGAAATTCTGCATCAATTCTATCTACTTTATTTTTTAAACCAAAATATAAACCATCTAATCTGTCTACTCTTTCATTAATAGTTGGTGTGGGTGGTGTATTATTATTAAGCACAGCAGACATATATATATATACATACTATTTAATCTTTTTTTTAATAAAGATTTTCTTACAATTCAACATAGGATACTTCTCATAAAGTTTAAATATGGCTTGTTCTTTCATTTTAGCTTCAATCATGATATCTATATCAACTCCATATTTACTAGGTATTTCTAACAAGTATGTGGGAATTTCTTCTATGTAATCGCTATGATGGCCTATTCTGCCTGCTCCTTGTTCGCTAACATGAAACTTTGGTTTTATACCCCTACGAGCCCATGTTTCTAATATTTCGGGAATATATTCTTCAGGATATTTAAGTGTTTCATCTGGATGTATTTTATTATAACATTCAAAGTGGTGTGTATCAAAGACTACTGGAATATTAACTCTCTCTGAAACATACAAACAATCGTCGATTGAGAAACACTTTTCACAATTCTCTAAAACCAATCGTTTTTTAACATTATCTGGTAGTTGTTGAAATTGTTCACACCACCTATCCAATGTTTGTGTCTTATTACCATAAACGCCGCCGCCGTGAACTACCATTACCGAATTTTGATCCATGCCCATCAAATCCAAGACATCTGCATGATACTTCAAATCTCTAATAGTATGTTTAAAACTCCGGTCGTTAGGAGTGCCTACAACATTGTATTGTCCTGGATGAAACGTTAAACGCTGATTGTATTTTCTGGATAGTTCGCCTATTTCCCAAAGCAATTCCTCTGCAAA
>Ga0160422_10000400_pt1 | contig 26092 bp, 27 predicted proteins | sample Fk160mmetaG_FD_108192 | JGI IMG/M metagenome (GOLD analysis project Ga0160422, IMG submission 108192) | Marine microbial communities from the Central Pacific Ocean - Fk160115 60m metaG | ecosystem: Environmental > Aquatic > Marine > Oceanic > Photic zone | place: The Central Pacific Ocean...
GAAAATCATCGCGATGATCTGATTGTCATTATGGCAGGATATGAAGATGAGATGATTGACATGATCTCTTCAAACCCAGGTTTGAAATCTAGATTTACTAGATATATCGATTTCCCTGATTTTAAACCATCCGAACTTTGCGAAATTTTTAAACGTCGATGCCTAGAAAATGATTTGAACTTCGACTCTGAATTTGGTGACAAATTAGAAAAAATTATGATTTCCAAATATGAAAGCAGAGAAAGAGATTTTGGTAATGCTAGGTATGTTCGGAATCTTTTTGAATCTTGCTATGGAGAAATGGCAAACCGTTTGGCCAGAGAAGAAGGGGGCAAGAGAGATCTTTATACTTTAAGATTGGAGGATTTGATTGCGGCCAATAGTAAATAGATATTAGTAACCCAAATTAGTAACCCGGTGTGAAAAAATGGGATGTTTCGGGATGACTCGGGATAACAATTGTATTCTCGTAAACCTCTCCCTTTCAGTTGTTTGATCACTCAAGATGACTCGGGGTAATTCGGGATAAAACACCCCTTTGGCGTTATGAGTCCCCTGCTCTAACCGCTGAGCTACGGGCCCGTGGGAAGGAAGACCGAAACTAACCCAGGAAGCCCGTGTTGTGAATCCAAAAAGTTCGAGCCTATCATCTCCCGGGTCCAGAAGGTCAAGAAGTCCAAGACTTGATATTCCCAAATCTTATCAATACTGTCAGAAACTTATGAAATCCAGAAGACACTTCATCAAGGTAAGCGGTTTGGCGGCTCTGGGAATCAACCGAAAATCCAACGCTGCCGGACCTGTTGACAAACCATTTATCCATGGATTCAATTTCAAATTCAAAAGAGGCGTCCCTGATAGGGAAATAGCCTCCTTGATGAAGCAATTGGCTGCCTTGAAAGGAAAAATACCTGTCCTCAAGGAGTTCTTCATAGGGAAGAATATAGCCCGAAGAACACATGGATATCAGTATGGTGAGATTGCGGTCTTTGATATGAAAGAGGATCTGATGCGCTACGAGAAACATCCCGAGCACCAGAAACTGGTCAGAAAAATTCTCCCTAGGCTGGAGATTGGCAACGGAATGGATTTTTTCCCGATTGGGGCGCCGAAGACGAAACTCGGCTCAGCGAATTTCAAAGGCCACTTCGTTCACGCCTTCAATTTTAAATTCAAGCCTGGGGTTTCTGAGGACGAAATTGCCGAGTTGATGCATGAACTCGCCGGCCTTAAGGAAAAGATTCCGGTTCTTAAGGAATTGGTCGTGGGGAAAAACGAGGCGCGTTGGCACAGGGGCTTTCAATACGGTCAGATTTCCATCTTTGAAAAGAGAGAGGATCTATTGGCCTATGACAAACATCCCGAGCACCAAAAACTGGTCCGCAAGGTTGGTCCGAAGCTTGCAGGCGGAAATGCCATGGATTTTATTCCCATGGATGCCTGATCTTGCTGCTCATGGGCATCGGATTCGTTGGAACGATTCAATAACCTTGGCGTAGCCGATTTCGACGGAGGGTCTGCTTCAGGCGGTGCCTTGAATTCATTTTACGCCCTTGTAGGCTCCAAATGCGGCAAAGCACGAATTCTTATGTAAGATCTCAGTGTTCTCAAATCCTACTTTTTTCATTAAATCCAACTGAAAAGTCAAAGGACGCGGAGAATCCTCCTTATCGATATATGCGAACACCTTCTCTTGATACTCCTTCCCTCCCAATTCGGTAAGATAATCGGCATAGCGCTTCCACATGATTGCATGAATCTTCTCGTTCTCATGCGATACCATATCGGTAATCCAAATGGAACCTCCCGGTCTTAATAATGAATAAATCTTGGTGAAGGTAGTCTCCCAATCCCGCTCATCTCTCAAATGGTGTAATACCGCTGCGGCAAGGATGAGATCATAACCCTCTTCTTCCAGAGGAAGTTCCCTTAAGTCGCCATGGAATTTACGGATAGTACCTGATGTCTCCGACGAGAGCCGTTCTTCCGCCCTTTTCAGCATAGGCTCGCTTAAGTCGCAAAGGTCGCAGTCAAAGTCACCCGAATATTCTCTTAATAATTTGATTGTATTGTTACCTGCGCCGCACCCAATGTCCAAACACCTGACAATCTCAGGTGTAGCTGAAATTGCAGCTTGAGTGATAAGCTCCATAGCCATTGGCGCATCGATAGTTGCCGTCTGCCCGGTCTCTAAATTCGAGAAGCGTTCGACGTCTTGATCGAATCGAAATCGAATATCCTGAATGGTCGATTTTTGTGATAAGGGGGTCTTCATTTTTTTTCGGGTGACGGGCCAAAGAGTCGTTGCGGATCAGTGAAATTATCCGCGGTTTTTTTATAGGATGAAACCACCCGTGAGCCAATAAAATCTATCCCTAGTCTCAAGGATGGATTTGTCGACCGCATACAAACAGATGCGGGAAATTGCTCTTGCCCAAACCGCAGTCTTTTGAAAGGCGCTGAAGCCACTAGTTGCTGCGACCGATGAACTGCGGGCGCATTGGGAGGAGGAGAATAGCTAAACTGGTTCTCCCGGGTGGTGAATCCCAAACCCGGATTCCTTATAAGCTTAACAACTGCATGAAAATACCTTATCATGCATGCCGTGAATTCTAAACATGTCTTGGTGGTTGGTGGCGGTTTTGTCGGGATGAATGCCGTAAAAATTCTAAGCAGGAAGAAGAATTTGAAAATTACGGTCGTAGATCGCTGTAATCATCACCTTTTTCAGCCGCTTTTGTATCAAGTTGCCGCCGCAGGACTCAGCCCGGCAGAGATCGCCGTCCCCATTCGCAGTCTGCTAAGCGACAAATCAAACGTCAGGGTTGTTCAGGACGAGATTAAGAACGTAAATCCTGCCGAAAGAGTCGTACTGGGAAAAAATGGGAAATACTCCTACGACTACCTGATCCTCGCGGCTGGCGCTACCCACAACTATTTTGGAAATGAGGATTGGGAGATCAACGCTCCGGGCCTCAAGACCCTGTCCCAGGCTACTGAAATCCGACGCCGGATCATGACTGTTTTCGAAAAGGCTGAAATTGAAGAGGATGCCGAGGAGAGGAAAAAACTGCTCACCTTCGTTGTCGTGGGCGGAGGCCCGACCGGGGTGGAACTCGCGGGGGCAATAGGTGAGATGACGAGGTTTACGCTTGCCCGGGATTTCCGCAGTATCGATCCGAAGCTGACGAGAATAATTCTCGTTGAGGCAGGCCCGAGGATACTTAGTGGATTTCATGAAGTCCTTTCCAGCATGGCCACGCGCGACTTGGAAAGCCTTGGAGTGCAGGTGTGGACGGAAAGCCCCGTGAGCAAGATCACGTCGGATGCGGTCATGGTGGGAAGCGAGAAAATTTCCTCGGCGACCGTTCTTTGGGCAGCGGGGGTCAAGGCCTCGAGCATAGGGGATTCGATGAAGGTTGAGCTTGATCAGCAGGGAAGAATAAAAGTAAAGAAGGATCTTAGCTTGCCGGGATACAAGGAAGTTTTTGTTGCCGGAGACCAGGCCTGTTTCATCGACAAAAATGGGGAGTCTCTTCCTTCGATCGCACCCGTAGCCATGCAACAGGGAAAACATATTGCAAGGAACATACTCGATGAACTCAACTCCAAGCCGAGGAGGCCCTTTTCCTATTTGGACAAGGGGCAAATGGCCACCATCGGCCGAAAGAGGGCAATCGTCGAGGTGCGGGGTTTTCGCTTCGGTGGTTTCATCGCGTGGGTGGCTTGGTTGTTCATTCACATATTCTATCTGAGTGGATTCAAGAACAGGATTGTGGTTCTCGTCCAGTGGGCCTACAGCTACTTTTCATTTGCCCGTGGCGCCAGGTTGATCATCGACCGCAACTGGCGATCATTCGGGAAAGGGAAGCAAAACCAGTAATTCATAGGCTGCCTGACGAACGCCGGCAGAATTTTTCTGCAAAGCCCGTTGGAACCAAATGAATAACGATGTGCGAAAAGATGGGATGTTTCCGGATGACTCGGGATAACGATAGGATTTGTGTAAACTTCTCCCTTTCAGTTGTTTGATAACTCTAGAGGACTCGGGATAATTCGGGCTAAAACACCCCTTTGGCGTTATGAGTCCCCTGCTCTAACCGCTGAGCTACGGGCCCGTTGGAAGGAAGACCGAAACTAACCCAGGAAGCCCGTGTTGTGAATCCAAAACTTGATGTGAAGGGTTCCTTCCGAACAGTGGATTGATCTAGGCAGGAATGTTCGGAATACCCGAATCTGATTATGGCAGCGGGATAAATGGATATCCAGAGTCTCGTTCGATCTTAATGCCCGGTTTGCTGTAGTCCCGAATGTTTGAGCCAGGTAAAGTTGGGTAAATGGAATTGTTTTCAACTTTTACCCCGGGTTTGCTGTAGTCTCGAATGTTCGTGCCGGGCACAGTAGGGTAAATCGACTTGTTTTTCACTTGTAGTCCGGGTTTGCCGTAGTTGCGTATGTTGGTCCCCGGGTAAGTGGGATAAATGGACCCCTTCTCTACTTTCAGGCCCGGTTTGCTGTAGTCCCGGATGTTGGTGCCGGGCAAAGTGGGGTAAATCGAATTGTTTTTCACTTGCAGTCCAGGTTTTCCGTAGTCGCGTACGTTGGTTCCCGGATAAGTGGGATAGATGGAGTTTTTCTCTACTTTCAGGCCCGGTTTGCTGTAGTCCCGAATGTTCGTACCAGGCACGGTGGGATAAATGTTTACACCGTTGTTGTTGCCTTTACATAAAAATCCAAAGGATAAGGCAGAAAACAAAAAGATTTTTTGTAAGATTTTCATTATTAGAGAGATTAGCTTTTAAACAATCTTATCATCCTTATGAGTCGGCTTGGTTTGAGTAAAGAGAATTTACGTTATCTTACGCTATCTAATGGCGCGCTCAAATTTACTCAGCATAAACCCAAATTAGTAACCCGGTGTGAAAAATGGGATATTCTGGGATGACTCGGGATAACGATAGGATTTGCGTAACCCTATCTTCTTCAGTCATTCAAATCGCTGATTAAATTCGAGGGGTTACGTCTAATTGCGCCATTTGTATTCCACAACCACTGCACGGTGGTCGGAAGGCCATCTTGCGCCCAATACGACGTCTGCGAAACCCTTCTCGCCAACCACCTCAGCCGTTACTGCCCGGACGTCCTTTCCGTAGTGATAAACACGATCAATACGATCCAAAACCTGATCGCCGAAAGGTCTTCTGCCCGGGGTGTTTTCAGGGTATTGCGGCGTCCAGGTGTTTCCTGGTTTTTTTACTTCGTCGGAATGCACGCTTCTGTAGGAGTCGACCATGCCGAGCTTTTCCAATCCAACGGAACCAGGCCATCGAACAACCAGTCGCAAGGGTGTTCCGGTTGGATTGTTCACCCATCGATCAAAGCCCTCCTGGGCAAAATCCTTCGTCCAGTCGAGGTGTGAAGGCTCGTTGAAATCTCCGACCAGAAACAAATTCTTTTCGTCCTTGATTGCATCAAGAAGCGGGCCAAAGGTCGCCTTGTACCCGCGAACTCCACCTGGTCGGGCTCCTCTTGTCTCAACGATCCTGCCCAAGTCCTCCAAGTCTGTTTTGGGATTTGCCCTGAGCTTGTCCTGGGCAAGGGAAGGCCCGTACTTGTTCGGCCACCAATGACAATTGATGACCCTTATGACGCGAGACTTGGGTAGCTCGACGTCCACAATGTTTAAATAACGGTCATTGCCGACGGGCCGTAACGGGTATTTTGAATAAACTGAACCCGAGCGGTGCCACCCTTCGCCAAGTTCCTTGAGGATTGCATTCGATTTGGGCGGGCAATCCTCCTGCACGCCAACGACGTCGGCCTTCGCCAGATGAATGGCGGATGCAATTTCGTCGATCCTGGAGCCATCGAACAACTCGTTGCCAAAACCGACGTTTTTTGCGTTCCCTCCGCCTTGAAGAATATTGAAGGTCATCAGTCTGAAGCCGGCATTCTCTCCGGCGGGCAAACTTGACGCGAAAAGAATGCCTGCAAGAAAAATAATTAAATTATTCATTACGAGCTTGGTAAGAGGAGCATGAGTGTTTTTTTCACGGATGACCCCACTGCCGTTATTTCGGCAGGCACTCCTTAACCAAGGCATCTCGTCGTTTTCGGAGCTCGTTGAAGAGCTTGGGGCGTTGGGTCTTGAGGTTCGTCCTCTCGTACGGATCCTGAGCCAAATTGAAGAGAAATTGCTCGCCCTTGGAGGTCTCGAGGAACTTCCAGTCCCCCTGCCTCAGGGCCGTCCAGACGCCCCGCTTCAATTCCGCATGCGAGCCCGTGTGCCAGAGGAGTTCGCGGGAGGGCTTCGACTTGTCGGTGCCGGTGAGGATGCCCGTAACGTTTCTGCCGTCGAGTAACTCCTCGTTCACCTTGACCTTGGCCATGGAGCAAATCGTGGGGAACAAATCGAGAGCCCCCATCACTGCGTCACTGGAGCTGCCCGCCGGGATCCTGCCGGGCCAGCGCATGAGACAGGGCACGCGGATACCGCCCTCGAAAAGGGTAGCCTTCTCCCCCCGGAAGGGCTTGTTGTCGCCGCCGAATTCATAGTCGCCACCGTGGTCGGTCATGAAGATCACGAGGGTGTCGCGTTCGAGCCCCTTCGCCTTCAGGGTGGCTAGAACCCGGCCGATCCCGTCGTCCATGTTCATCACTTTGGCCGCAAATGCCCGGCGCATGGGGTCTTTGACGTGCCCCGCCCGCGCGAGGTCCCTGGGGGGAGGCTGCATGACGTTGACCGCCAATTCCTTGGTCGGATCCCAGCTTTTGCCGAAATGAGGGGCGTTGTAGGCAAGGTGCAGGAAAAACGGGCGGTCAGGCTTTTGTCTCTTGAGGAAGCTCACCGCCTCATCGGTGATCAGGTCCGTGGCGTATCCGTACTCGTCCACGTGTTCCTCGCCATGGTACCAGTCGCGTTCGATCCCGTAGCGCATGGTGTAGAAGTCTATGCATCCGCCGGTGTGGCCGATGAACTCGGCAAAGCCATGCCGCAACGGCAAAAACTCCTTGGAGCCATGTCCGAGGTGCCATTTGCCGATCAGCGCAGTGTGGTATCCGCCCTTGCGCAAAAGGGCCGGGAAGGTCACTTCGTCCTTGCGGATGCCGCGCTCCTTGTCGTTGAGGAACATCAAGGCGCTCAGCAACCCGTCGCGCGACCGCGTGGGAAACCTGCCCGTGAGCAAGCCATAGCGCGAGGGCGTGCAAATCGAGGACGCCACGTACCATTGCGAGAATTTCATCCCATCGCGGGCCAGGGAATCTATGTTCGGGGTGGCGATCTCGCTGCCGTAGCAGCCCACGTCGTTCATTCCCTGGTCATCCGTGAAGATGAGCAGCACGTTCGGTCGCTCAGCCGCCTGCAACATGTTGCCGAGGCACAAAAGGGTCAGGTAGATCCATCGGTTCATGTTAAGCCTATCACCTTCGTTACAAGCACTTGGTAGAACCAAACCATGGGCTATTCTGCATGTCAAAGCCCAAGGCGAGGGTGGTTTATGACGCAACCCGGTTTGCGTTTTGACCGGACCTGCCCTACCCTCCGCATTCCCATGCAGAAAGACCCGAACAAGAATATGGCCAAGGATAATCGGGTTGCGTTCGAATGCCCTCACTTGGAGGCAAGAATAAGGCAGGAACTTATTTCCAGATTCGGCCCTGAACTGAAGGAGCGGCCAATTGCCGACGGGGACCTTGATCGCCTTAACGAGGCCCTGCAGGCAGACGACGGAAACCTTGCCCTTAACGGGTACGGGATTTCCAATCTCAGCCCGTTGGCCGGGTTGACCAACCTGCGGAGCCTTTACGTCAACAGCAGCCGGATTCGGGACTTTTCACCGCTTCGTGAATTGCCCGGGTTCGTCGAGCTTGCCCTTGGCCCATCTCTGCTGTCACCAAGTGAAAAGGAAAATTTAAATAAATATGGCGAGCCCGCTCGCTACGTTCTTTTCCGCCCTCCGGAACGGGTGGAAGGAAGCGAGATGGAAATCGAGGACCTGACTCCGCTTGCCGGGTTGAGGAACCTGAAAGCCCTCGATATGGCAAGCCTGCACAAGGTCGCTGACCTCTCACCCTTGTCGGCGCTGGAAAACCTCCGGAGCCTGCGATTGAGTGGTTACGGTTTGAGCGACTACTCGCCCCTGTTTGGCCTTGGGAACCTGGAGGCGCTTTTTCTCCCCCATTGCCGATTAACCGATCCTGCTCCCCTCGCGAAACTCAGGAATCTAAAGAACTTGGTTCTTCTGAGAAGCGCCTTTACGGACAGGCAAATCAAGGCCTTGGCCGAATCCCTTCCGGGATGTTCCGTAACGTCTTGCGTGAAGGAGTTCATGCGAAACCAGTAGCCACACCTGAAAATCAAAAGGCAGGCCTGTTCGCTTCCCTTCGAGACATCTTGCCGGGAAACGTGAACAGCGGTTAGTGGTTGAAGTGCGCCTTTACCTCGGGCTTGAGTCAGCAAATGAGCAGAGGGATGGAAACGGGGTAACAGCAGCAACTGGTAAGGGTCAGGCCAATCAGGACGATGCCGTATATCCAGTGCCAGGGCTTGTAGTCCCAGACGATGCCAAACCAGAAGAGCAAAGACAGGGGGAGCGAGATTGCGCTCAGACAGAGCACTTCGAACCGCTCATCGGGGGAGAAGTCGAGCCCGGGCTGATTAAAAAGAACAAGAGGAAGGGGAACGAGGAGCAGATGGAACAGCCCCATGAACCCGCAGAAGACCTTGAACCAGCCCAGGACCTTCGGTTTTTCAGGCATGTCCAAGGGACCGTAAATGGAAGTAAGGGTATTTGCTAAGTAGACTTGCCCTTGGCAAGTTTGCGGGCTCTCTCGTATTTCGCGGCTGCCTCTAGCAGTTGCATCTGGGCCTCGTCGATGTTGCTTTTTCTCCCCTCGTCGAGGGCTTCTTCGGCTCGCTTGACGGCTTCGTCGATCTTTTCCTGGTCATCTTCATCGATCATGATCGCCTGGTCGGTAATGATGGAAACCTTTTCGGCGTATACTTCCACGAACCCGGAGCTTACCGCAAGGTACTCGGTCTTTCCGTCCTTCACGATCTTTACGTCGGCAGGTTCCAAACGGTCGATGAGGGGGGCATGACGCTGCCAAAGATCGATCTTGCCGTTCGCCGTCGGCACCACGACGTGCTCGACGATTTCCGAATAGACGGTGCTATCCGGGGTGACGATCTCAAGCCTTACTTTTGAGTCGGGCATCTTGGGTTCAGGATTTGTCCTCTCCGATCACGCCGTCGATCCCACCCTTCATGTAGAAGTCGTTCTCCTCGACCTCGTCGAGTTCTCCGTCGAGGATCATCTTGAAGCCCTTGATGGTGTCCTTCACGGAGACGTATTGGCCGGCAACGCCGGTAAACACCTCGGCTACGTGGAAAGGCTGGGAAAGGAACTTCTGAATCTTGCGGGCCCGGAAGACCACCTGCTTCTGCTCGGGCGAAAGCTCGTCGAGCCCGAGAATTGCGATGATGTCCTGCAGGTCCTTGTAGGACTGGAGGACCTCCTGGACGCCGCGGGCGACCTGAAAGTGTTCCTCGCCCACGATGTCGGGGGAAAGGGCGTTGGATACGGAGGCCAGGGGATCGACCGCGGGGTAAATGCCGAGCTCCGCAATGGATCGCTCCAGCACGATGGTGGAGTCGAGGTGGGCGAAGGTGTTGGCGGGGGCGGGGTCGGTGAGGTCATCGGCGGGGACGTAGACGGCCTGGAAGGAAGTGATGGACCCTTTCTTCGTGGAGGTGATGCGCTCCTGAAGAATCCCCATCTCCTCCGAGAGTGTGGGCTGGTAGCCGACGGCGGAGGGAGAACGGCCAAGAAGGGCGGATACCTCCGAGCCGGCCTGGGAAAAGCGGAAAATGTTGTCCACGAAGAGGAGCACGTCCTGCCCCATCTCGTCGCGAAAGTACTCGGCCATGGAGAGCCCGGAGAGGGCGACCCGCATACGGGCTCCCGGGGGCTCGTTCATCTGACCGTAGACAAGAGCGACCTTGGATTGCGAGATGTCTTCCTGGTTGATGACGCCGGCTTCGGACATTTCCGCATAGAGGTCGTTCCCTTCACGGGAGCGCTCCCCTACCCCGGCGAATACGGAGTATCCGCCGTGCGCCTTGGCGATGTTGTTTATGAGCTCCATGATGACGACCGTCTTGCCCACGCCGGCGCCACCGAAGGCACCGACCTTTCCTCCCTTGATGAAGGGGCAGATGAGATCGATGACCTTGATGCCCGTCTCGAGAATGTTGGCCTCGGTATCCTGTTCGAGGAGTGTCGGGGCCTGCCGGTGGATGGGGCGGGTTTCCTCGTTTCCGCAAGGACCGAGGTTGTCGACCGTATCGCCCGTTACGTTGAAGATCCGACCGAGGACCTTCTCCCCTACGGGTACGGAAATGGGAGCGCCCGTATTGACGACTTCGGTCCCACGCACCAGTCCCTCGGAGGATGACATTGCCACGGTCCTTACGCGGTTGTCTCCCAAGTGCTGCTGCGTTTCCAGGACGAGCTTCTTCTCTTCCTCCGCATCCGAGCTCTTGTAGCTTACCTCAAGAGCGTCGTAGATCTCCGGGGTCGAACCCGGGGGGAATTCGGCGTCCACGACGGCGCCGATGACTTGTATGATTTTACCGACTTTAGAATTTTCGTTTTCCATGGTGAAAGGTTTGAGGGAATCTATTCGGAGAAGGCCGCTGCCGAGATTTCAAGAATTTCCTGGGTGATGGCCGCTTGTCTGGCCCGGTTGTATTGGAGAGTGAGGTCGTCGATGAGGTTACCCGCGTTGTCGGTGGCTGTTTTCATGGCTACCATGCGAGCGCTGTGCTCGGAGGCGAGTGACTCGAGAACGAGCTGGAAGATTTCCTGCTTGAGGTAGAGGCTGGCCAACTCGGACAAAACGGCATCCCTGTCTTCGAAAAGGATTTCACGGGTATCCTTGGGAGCGACGTGATCGGTCACTCCGAACCTTTCGTGAAGCTTCTCGGTCATGGCGTCCAGGTCATTGAGGGGGAAAAGCCTGATCAGCTCGGGTTCTTGGCGCAGGGTATTGATGAAACTGGTGTAGAGCACCTCAATGGTGTCGATTCTGCCCTCCTCGTAGCTGTTCAGAAGAAACTCCACGATGTTGCGGATGTCGGAGAAGGTGGGCTTGTCGGGGAGTGAGAAGTCGGCCAGTAGATCCTTCCGGGCTCGGGAAAGGTACTGGGTGGCCCGCTTGCCCACGGATACGAACTTGGCGGAGGAATCGACGTCGCCCAGTTCCCTGAAAAGGTTGGAATTGAGAGCTCCGCAAAGCCCCTTGTCCGTTCCGATGACGAGAATTCCGCGGTGCTTGACCGGACGCTGAGCGAAATAGGACTGCGTGACCTCCTCGAACTCATCGGCAATGGAAACGATTACGTCGGCCAGCAGAAGGGCATAGGGCCTGCCGGCCTTGGCGCTCTCCTGGGCCTTCTTCATTTTCGAGGTGGCGACCATCTGCATGGCGCGGGTGATCTGGCGCGTATTCTTGACGCCCTTGATCCTGATCCGGATATCTCTGGTGTTGGCCATTTTCCTTAAGGGAAAATCCTAGCGATCAAGCAAAGGTGCCCTTCCAGCTCTCGATGGAGGACTTGAGTTTCTGCTCGGTCTCCTCCTCCAGTTTGCCGCTCTTGTAGATCTCGTCGCAGGCCTCCTTGCCTTGGGTGGCGAGGAACTCCTTGAGACTCTCCACCGCCTCGGAAATCCGATTGACGGGGATACTGTCGAAAAAGTCATTCTGCATGGCCCACATGACGGCGGTCTGTACCTCGACTGGTACGGGGTTGTAGGCACCCTGCTTGAACATTTCAACGATTCGGGCGCCTCGGTCGAGGCGGGCCTTGGTGGAAGCGTCAAGGTCGGACTCGAACTGGGAGAAGGCGGCCAGTTCCCGGAATTGGGCGAGCTCGAGCTTAACCTTGCCCGCAACCTTTTTATAAGCCTTGATTTGGGCGGCCGAGCCAACTCGCGAAACCGACAAACCAACCGAGACGGCCGGCCTGATGCCCTTGTTGAACAGGTCGGTCTCAAGGAATATCTGCCCGTCGGTGATGGAAATGACGTTGGTCGGGATGTATCCGGAAACGTCTCCCATCTGGGTTTCGATGATGGGCAGGGCGGTCAAGGAACCGTTTCCGTTTTCCTCGTTGAGGCGGGCCGATCTTTCAAGAAGGCGGGAGTGCAGGTAAAAGACGTCTCCGGGGTAAGCCTCGCGCCCGGAGGGCCGCTTGAGGATGAGGGAAATTTGACGATAGGCCACGGCGTGCTTGGAGAGATCATCGTACACGATGAGGGCGTCCTTGCCGTTTTGCATGAACCATTCTCCGATGGCGCAGCCTGCGTAGGGGGCCAGATATTGGTTGGCGGGGTTGTCCGCGGCTGGGGCGGAGACAATTGTGACGTAGTCGATGGCTCCGGTTTCCTCGAGCACCTTGATTGTCCGGGCGATGTTCGAGTTCTTCTGGCCCACGGCTACGTAAATGCAGTAAACCGGTCGGAAGTCGGGATCGCCCGATTCCTCGCCTTGCTTGTTGATCTTGGCTTGGTTGATGATGGTATCGATAGCGATGGTGGTCTTGCCCGTGGAACGGTCACCGATAATGAGCTCCCGCTGGCCCCGGCCAATGGGAATCATGGAGTCTACCGCCATGATGCCGGTCTGGAGTGGCTGGTCGACGGATTTTCGGGGGATGATTCCGGGGGCTATCCGTTCGACCGGATAGGTCTCACTTGCATTGAGCGGACCTTTCCCGTCGATTGGGCGGCCTACGGCGTCTACTACGCGACCGAGAAGTTCCATCCCGACGTCTACGGAGAGAAGTTTCCCGGTAGTCTTGGCCTCGTCCCCTTCCTTGAGGGAACTGGTATCACCCAGGATGACGCATCCTACGCCATCCTCCTCGAGGTTGAGGGCGATCCCCAGGACATCGTTGGGAAACTCGACCATCTCGTTGAACATGACTTTCGAAAGCCCCTCTACCTTGGCTACCCCGTCCGCGAGGGCTGTGATGGTGCCGACGTTGGTCTTAGTTGCCTCCGTGGAGAGGTTTTCGATCTCCTTGCGAATTAATTCGGTTATGGAACTCATTGGTGTTTATGAATTTATGAAATCGTCTTACGAAGATTCTCGAGCATTTGATCGATGGAGTTCTCGTAGACGTCGTCGCCGATACGGAGCCTTATTCCGGCGATGAGTTTGGGGTTTGCGGTAGTATGGAGGGCTGACCCGGGGCCATCCGTGTCCTTGATTTTTTGCTCCAGCAGTTGAGGGGCCTCGTCCGCACTGCCCTCGACAATCTGAAGTTCTCCCTCGTAGGAAAGAATCCGTCGCTGGACCTCCTCGTGGTAGTGCTCGAGGATGGAGCGATGATGCGGAGGAGGTTCCTCGCGAAGAGAATCGAGGATGGAACGAACCTTCTGTTCGTCCACCCTCCCCTCCTGGTCGAGAGATAGGCCAAGCAGCCCCTTGGCTGCCTTTCTCGTTTTATCTGAGCTGAGCATGGGGATGAGCCGTAATCAGTTGGAGAGGTCGATCTCGCGGGCGGCAGATGTGGAAAAACGAGATTTTTCATCGTCGCTGAGCTCGCGCTGAAGAACCTTACTGGTGGCAAGGACGACGAGCGAGGCGATCTCGTCACGGGCCTCGGTGAGGACGCGTTGCCTTTCAATTTCCGAGGAGGCCTTCGCCTTCTCGATAATCTCCTCAGCCTGCTTGCGGGCCTCCTCAGTCCTCGCCTCGACGAGGGACTTTGCCTGCTCTTGAGCAACGGATACGGTCTTTTTCGCCTCGAGACCAGCTTCCTTGAGTGTTTGCTGCTGCTTGCGCTCGGTTTCCTCCAGCTCGAGCTTGATCTTCTCTGCCTGCTTAAGAGAGTCGGAGATCTGCTTCTCCCTTTCCTCGATTCGCGAGAGAATGCCCTTGAAGCCGAATTTGTAAAGAATAACGGCTACAAGGGTGAAGTTTATGATCTGCGCAACGAGCATGGGAGTGTTGACGCCAAACTGCTCTGCGATCTGCTGACCTTTGTCCTGCAGGTCCTGTGCTATACTGGCAAGGTGAATCATCATCTCAATGCAATTGTTTTGGTCACTCGGACCGAGGTGGGCGGGCTACAGAAAAAGCGCGTAGAATGCAACAGCCTCTGCAAGGGCCATACCGATGATGGACTGAACCAATATCTGAGTAGACGCATCAGGGTTGCGACCAACTGCTTCCGCTCCCTTCATTCCCACGAGGCCAACGCCAATAGCGGCTCCGATGCATCCGAGACCGGCTTGAATGGGTTTGTAGAGATCGGGTGATTGTGCAAGTATTTCAATCATTTTATTTTTAATTTTGTTAACATTTGGTTTTGGTCACACGTACGTGAACGAGTAGACCGAAATATCTAGTGATCCTTGCCCTCCTCATGGTTAGTGAAAAGACCTATGTATACGGCAACAAGAAGCATGAAGACGAGGGCTTGGACAAAACCGATCAGAACCTCCATGAAATAAAAGGGAACTGGCACAAAACAGGCCATGACCTTGGTGACGGTTTCGTGCAAGCCAAGTATGTTGCCGAGTTCGAACATGCTGTGAAGAAGGCTTTCCCCACCAAATACGTTGCCGAAAAGCCTAAAGGTGAGGGAAACCGGTCGGAACATGATGGAAACGACCTCGATTAATCCAACTGCAAGGAAAAGTATGGCTAAGGGAATGAAAAAAGGCCCGACATCCTTCTTGGTGGCTTTTGGACCGAATACATGATGGGCGATGTGGCCTAACTTTTCGTGCCTTAGAACGATGTAGGCCCAGACCGCATTAGCCACAAGGGCCAGAGCGAGTGTCATGTTGAGATCAGCGTTACCAGGACGGATGAAGTAGTGGTTTAGGTGGAAATGTCCGTCATCGTCGTAGTAGCCGGTACCTATTGTACCGACGCCGGGAAGAAGCCCACTCAAATTGTTGATGAGGATGAAGAAGAAAAGCCCGCTAAGCAGCCAAAAGGATGCGAAGAAGACCCGCTTGCCGACAATAGGCTCGATGATGGAGCGGATGGAGTCTATGACGGATTCGATGACTAACTGCCCTTTGCCTGGTATGAGCTTTGCCTTTCCTACCGTAAGGCGAATAATGAGAATTAGGACTAGTGATACTACCCAACTAGTGACCATTGAGTTGGTTATGGGAAAACCAAGTATTTCTCCGATCTTTTCAGCTGACTGATGGACACCTTCGGAGGCGTTCAAGGAGAATGCGGAGATTAGGTAAAAAAGTAAAAGAAGGAGTTTTTTCAATTCAAAGAATTTCAATAAGTTTTGATTAAGTCGAGGTCAACACGGTTTTTATGAAAAAATGCATGAAAATGCTCGCTTAGGAGGCGAATGGGAGGGGAGAATTTGCTTTTGATAAATAGCGGGGTGGTTGGGAAAAATTTAGATTTAATAAGTCAGGCTAATGGGAGACGCAAGCCGAGCAGGTATTGAAATCAGGAAGAATATCCTGAAAATAACTGGAGTGCTCCAAGGGCAGGGGTTGATCAACGAGTTGCCAAAAGGAAGATTGCTCGAGTAATTCCATGGTCCATTCAAAGTAAGGCGTGTAATCCGTTCTGAAGAAAAGGTGACCGGAAGGTCGGGTATTCATGGCCAGAAGCTCGAGAAAGGATGACTGGATCAAACGTCTTTTGTGATGCTTGTGCTTGGGCCAGGGGTCGGGAAACATAAGGAAGGTATTGTTGACCCTGGTTGATTCGGGCATATGCGTTATGAATTCACGGGCCTCGGCCTTGTAGAACAAAAGGTTATTGAGGCCGCGTTTATTCATCTTGGCATTGGCCTTTTCTATCCTCTTGGTGATCAGGTCAATGCCCACAAAGACGGATTCATCATGAGCGAGGGAGAATTCAGTGAGCCAATGGCCATGTCCGCAGCCGATCTCAAGATCAAAATAGTCCAATTGACGTTCGGTCAAGGCTGGGGTGAGGCTATCTTCAAAGAAGCGCCCTACCCTTCTCTTGCGTTCCTCGTTAGTCGGGAAATTCTGGAGAAAAGGATCAGTCAAGGGATGCCTCCCCGATTTTCCTTTGTTTTTCAATGAGGATCATCAGAACGCTGATGGCGGACGGGTCCACGCCCGATATTCTGGATGCCTGGGCGAGAGTCTCGGGGCGTACGGAAGCGAGCTTTTCGGCGCATTCCCGTTTAAGGCCGGGAATGGCATCGTAACAAAAGCCCTTGGGGATCCTGACTTTTTCGGACTCTTTGAGCTTGTGCACGTTACGAATTTCACGAAGCAAATAACCTTCATATTTCACGCGGTAGATAATTTCCTGCCTTACGGTTTCACCGAGTTGATGAAAGCGTTCGGGCAGGATGGAAGATTGCTCACCTTTTCGAACAAGATCGGAGAATGTGTCTCCGCCAGGCCCCCTGCCCTCGTTAAGCAACCTGATGCCGGATTCGATCTGGTTGGACTTATTCTCAATGGCTTTAAGCCTGCCTGCGGATACAAGAGGTGTCTGCCGGATTTTTTCCAGATAACGGATTTCAGAACTGCCGTGATTAAACAGCAGCCTGTGTTCGGCCCTGCTGGTGAACATTCGGTAGGGTTCATTCGTGCCTTTGGTGACAAGATCGTCGATCAAGACTCCGATGTATCCGCATTCTCTACCAATATGCAAAGGACCCTGTTCTTGAGATTTGAGAGCGGCATTGGCGCCTGCTACGAGACCTTGAGCCGCCGCTTCCTCGTAACCGGAGGTTCCATTAATCTGACCGGCAAAAAACAGGTTTTCCAACAACTGTGATTCAAGGGAGCGAGAAAGTTGAGTTGGATCGGCATAATCATATTCAACGGCATAGGCTGGTCGTAGGATAACCGCATTTTCCAAACCAGGTATGGAAGCAAGAATATCCTTTTGTACTTGAAAAGGTAAGCTGGTGGATAAGCCGTTCACATACCATTCATCCGTATGCAAACCTTCAGGCTCTAAGTAAATTCGGTGAGAGTCCTTGTCTTCGAAACGTACGATCTTATCTTCGATACTTGGGCAATATCTTGGTCCAGTCCCGGAAATATCACCCTTATAAAGAGGAGATAAATGAAGGTTCTGTCTTATGATTTCGGCCGTGGCTTCCGTGGTGCGGGTAATTTTACAGGTAACTTGTGAAGCCTTTGGTGATTTGGAGAAAGGTTCCACGTGGAACCATCTGCTGTTTTGTTCCACGTGGAACGTTTCATCTTCGGAACGAGTATCGTAGAAAGCGAACTTCGTGGGACGTTCGTCGCCTAACTGATCCTCGGTTTTGGAAAAGTCAATAGTATGGCCGAGAAGACGAGGTGGCGTTCCGGTCTTGAAGCGATCAAGCCTGATGCCGGCATTTTGAAAGTCGGCTGAAAGTCCCTTGGCAACATGGTCTCCGAGTCGTCCGCCTTCGGACTGGTTTTGCCCTACGTGCATGAGCGCCCTGAGAAAGGTGCCGGTCGTTACAACAACACTTTTACCGTAGAAGGAAAGATCAAGGGAGGTTTTGACACCAATACATCTGCTTCCGTCTAGAATCAGGCCATCCACCAGCGATTGAAAAATACAGAGGTTCCGGTTTTGTTCGAGAACGTGTTTCATGCGAGCTTGATATGCCTTTTTGTCACACTGGGCTCTTGGGGCTTGCACGGATGGACCTTTTGAAGTGTTGAGGAGTTTGAATTGAATGGCCGTAAAATCCGTATTAAGAGCCATTTCTCCTCCAAGAGCATCGATCTCCCTTACGATCTGTCCCTTTGCCTGTCCACCGATGGCAGGGTTGCAGCTCATTTGAGCTATCGTATCCAGGTTGCCGGTAAGCAGAAGAACGTCAGCTCCTAATCTGGTAGCGGCAAGGGCAGCTTCGCATCCGGCATGGCCGGCTCCGCATACGATGACGTCATAGGGTTTGTCCGGATCCGTGCGCAAGGACGGTTTCATTTTCCTATACAGAATTGACCGAACAATTTATCAAGAACGTCCTCATTGGTTTTGAGGCCAATGATTTCATCAAGGTATTCCCGGGAAAGGTTCAATTCCTGTAGCACAAATTCGTGACCGTCCGTCGATGATAACCTTTGGAGTGCTTCCATGATGTGCGCGGCAGCATGTTTGAGCAGAGCGGAATGTCGTTCATTTACAATTAGGTCCTTGGACGGATCTTCTGGATAGATGTTTGAAAGCAGGTTTAGCACCTGATCGGATAGCCTGGATAAATCACTTTCATCATGAGCGCATAGAGTGATGTTATCCTGTATTTCGGGATTATCGCTGGAAGAAGGGGCGGGCGGAAGGTCGGCCTTGTTTTCAACGAGGATCACGTTCTTGTCCCTTAATCGATCGATGATCATTTCGTTTAATTCGGCAGGGTAGGGGACCGATCGATCGATAACCAACAGGATGACGGATGCCTCATCCAGTAATTCGAGTGCCATGTCCACACCCTGTTTTTCGGTATCTGTTTCAGCTTTTCTGATACCGGCGCAGTCGATGAGCTCTACTCTAAATTCACCTATCGTCAATTCCTTTGAAATATAATCTCTTGTCGTTCCGGGGGAGTCACTTACGATTGCACGATGTTGCCCTAAAATACCGTTGAAAAGGGTGCTTTTCCCCGCATTGGGCGATCCGATCAGCACCACTTTGAGGGCGTTGGAGAGCGTTGTTTTCTTTGTGGAAGATGAAATCATCCGGTTGATTTCCGTAAGAATCGATTCAAGGGATAGAAGGAGGTTATCCTTGTTCTCTTCGTCGATATCATCTTCGGGAAAGTCTATGGAGGCCTCGAGCTTGGCCTGTAGTTCAAGGATTGCATCCTGCAAGTCAGCAAATCTGCGGCTCAGCATTCCCTTGAGGTTGAATCGGGCGATTTTGAGTTCGGCTTCGCTTTTGGCCGAAATTAGTTCGGCGATGGATTCGGCTTGGGTCAGGTCGATGCGGCCGGAGAGAAAAGCTCGCTTGGAGAATTCACCCGGAAGGGCAATCCTGCAACCGCGGCGAATCAAGTCCTGAATGATTTTTGCAACAATCAGTTCGTTGCCATGACAGGAAATCTCAAGAGTTGGTTCTCCGGTGAAGGAATTTCCTTCCTCAAAAAAAACAACCAGTACCTGGTCGAGCATTTCATGCGATTCTCCATCCAGATAGTCCCTGAGGTAGCTTGTGCGCGGGGTAGGGTAGGGTAGGGCAAGAGCCTCAGCCGCAATTTGAGGGCAAAGCGTTCCCGATATCCTCAGAAGAGCGAGCGCGGACTGCCCGGAAGGGGTGGATTGAGCAATGATGGTGTCCGTCATTGCTCATAAGGGAGACTGAAAGAGTCAGTCGGTCTCTTCATCCTGACCCTGGGCAAGGACGTCTCCAACCGTAACCTGAACTTTCTCGAGGATTGCGTCCGTGATCTCGGCCATCAGTTTGGGCTCTTGAGCCAAGGCTTGCTTGGCGGCTTCTCGACCTTGCCCAATCAGTTCTCCGTCATAGGATATCCAGGCTCCTTTCTTGGCCAGAATCTTGTGCTCGATTCCGAGATCGAGAACGGAACCCGTCCGGGAAATGCCTTCGTCGTACATGATATCGAACTCACAGGCCGTAAAGGGTGGAGCGACTTTGTTCTTAACAACCTTAAGCCTTGTCCTTGAGCCAGTTACGGTCCCGTTGGATTCCTTGATTTGACCAATTCTTCTAATGTCCATCCTGATCGAGCAGAAGAATTTGAGGGCCCTTCCACCGGGAGTGGTCTCGGGACTCCCGAACATTACGCCGATCTTTTCCCTGATCTGGTTGGTGAAGATGCAGACGCAGTTCGTCTTGGATATGGCGGCGGTCAACCGTCGCATGGCCTGACTCATCATCCTGGCTTGAAGACCTACGGTCGTATCTCCCATCTGGCCATCCAGTTCCTGCCTTGAGACCAAAGCGGCCACGGAATCGACCACGATGACGTCGATGGCTCCCGAGCGGATGAGGGTTTCGGTTATGTTCAAGGCGTCTTCACCGCTTTCAGGCTGGGATACCATGAGGTTGTCCAGGTCTACTCCTACGATTTTCGCATACCTGGGATCCAGGGCATGCTCGACGTCTACGAAAACGGCATTTCCGCCGTTCCTCTGGGCCTCTGCGATAACACTGAGACAGAATGTAGTCTTTCCGGATGCCTCCGGTCCGTATATCTCGACGATTCGGCCTCTTGGCAAACCGCCTGCCCCAAGGGCGAGGTCGACGGCTATGGATCCGGTGGAAATGACGGAAACGTTCATCTTGGTAGCGTCTCCAAGCCTCATCAGGGCACCTTCGCCAAATTTCTTGTTGATGCCCTGGACCGCTAAATCCAAGTCCGGGTTCGTGGGAGGTTTCTTTTTATCGGTTGCTGTATTTTTGGACATGATCAAAGTAATAGGAGGCTCTACTCTGCTTGCTCTCTAATCATAATCAAGCCGTTTCCTCCTTAATCCGTTAAAATTTGACTTTTTATCTTAAAATTTCATTTCCAGCCTCATGCAAAAGACCTTCCTGACGGCTTTTGGAGCCTTGTTGGTTCGTTTCAGGAATGAAAACGTCATTTCAGCTCGCTTCGGAGACGCAAATGAGGTCGAAATTCCAGTTGATTCTCAAGTTTCTTCGCTCGAGGAGATAGCCAATACCCTCTCCCGTCATCCACTGAAGCCCGCCGGGACGGATTTTCAGCTTCGAACTTGGCAAGCCGTTAGTACCATAAACACCGGTCAAACGGCGAGTTATGGGGATATCGCATGCATGCTCGGAATACCACGGGCATCCCGTGCCGTAGCCTCTGCCATCGCACGCAATCCCATTGCCTGCCTCATACCTTGTCATCGGATTATCCGCTCAAACGGATCTCTGGGGGGATACCGCTGGTCTGCAGCCAGAAAACAAAAGATTCTGGAGTACGAAAAACAGCAGGAGGCTCGATGTCGAGTGGGATCAAACACGTAATCTGGGACTGGAACGGTACTTTAATCAATGATGGGGAGCTGTGCGTTTCCATCGTCAACGAGTTATTGCTCGAACTTTCGATACCCTCCGTCTCCCTCCAGTTCTACCGGGAGAATTTTCAATTTCCCGTTCGATCCTACTATGAAAAAATCGGTTTTCCGAAGGATAACCGCATTCATGAACGGATTTCAGGGGAATTTATCCGTCGCTACCGTGAATCCTGGCGTTCATGCGATTTGCAACCGAACTCGTTGAAAGCTCTTGAGTCCCTCAAGGGCGCGGGAATCGGCCAATCCATCCTCTCGGCATCGAAGACCTCGGACCTTAGGCATTTCGTGAGTGAATTCGGGTTGCCAGATTATTTCAATCAAGTGCAGGGCGTTTCTCACATACAGGCGAGCGGAAAGGCAGAAATTTCTCGGCAGCATTTCAAGGAAATCAATCTTCCCCCGAGTGAGGTTTTGCTGGTCGGGGATACCAATCACGACGGGGAAATTGCCAACGGGTTGAAGGCCAATTGCCTCCTGTATACCCGCGGTCATAACTCGGAAGCCGTTCTGGCTCGATCAGGGCATCCATTGATCGATGACTTGATGCAGGTCCCGGCTCGGGTTCTCGATTGACCACGAAAAGCGTTCGTATAGCCTTGTCTGCCTATGAATCGGGTATTCATCAAGACATACGGCTGTCAAATGAACCAGAGGGATTCCGAAGCCGTTGCCTTCAAGCTTCAGGAGAGAGGCTATGCCATCGTGGACCATGAAGACAAGGCCGACATCGTTTTGCTCAATACCTGCAGCGTCCGCGACCAGGCAGAACAAAAGGCCATTGGCAAAGCCGGTAATGTGGCGGCCCGGAAAAGAAAAAACCCGAGATTCATCCTCGGGATCATGGGCTGTATGGCTCAGAACAGGGGCGAAAGCCTTATCGACCGCCTTCCCGATCTCGACCTGATCGTCGGCACCCAGAAATTCCATCGCGTACCGGATTATCTCGACGACCTGACCGTCTCGGCGACAGCCGACCGTTCCTCGTCCCGCGCCATAATGGAGATCGACGAGGAGACCGGTTCGCAAAACGAGATTTCAGAGCATCTGCATGAGGATGGGGAGAAAGTAACGGCTTTCGTGTCGATCATGCAGGGCTGCAACATGAAATGCGCCTTCTGCATCGTCCCCAAGACTCGCGGCAAAGAAAGATACAGGTCCATTCAGGAGATTGCGATGGAGGTCCGCTCTCTGGCGGCCGGAGGGGTTCGGGAAGTCACTTTGCTGGGGCAGATCGTCAATGCATACGGGAGAGGAATGCTTCCCAGGAAGGAGGGCAAATCCCCTTTCGTCCAGCTTCTCGAAACTCTTCATGAGATAGAAGGCATCGAGCGCATCCGGTTTACTTCCCCGCATCCGACTTCATTCGGGAATGATCTTATCGATGCATTCGGTCGCCTTCCAAAGCTTGGTTCCTATGCCCACTTGCCCATGCAGAGCGGATCCGACCGTATTCTCAAGGCAATGAACCGACCCTATTCCATCGAGCGTTTCCTGGATATTGTCCGCAAATTGAGGGAGTCAATCCCAGGCATGAGGCTTAGCACCGACGTGATCGTAGGGTTTCCCGGTGAAACCAAGGAAGACTTTCAGCTCACCAAGGAGGCTTTCGCCACCAGCGGTTTCGAGATGGGGTTTATCTTCAAGTACAGCGAAAGAACGGGAACCCCAGCGGCCGAGTTCGCGGACAAGGTGCCACAGCGAGTCAAGGAGATTAGAAATCAAGAGCTACTGTCCCTGCTCGGAGCGCAGTCCCTTGCCTCCAACAAGCGACTGGTTGGGACGTCCATGGAGGTTTTGGTAGAAGGAGCGGCAAGAAAGGGAGAAGGAAAACTCATGGGTCGCACCAAGTGCTTCAGGAAAGTCGTCTTCGAGGGCCCGTCCGACTTGATTGGTTCCCTGCTCGACGTCCGGGTCGTGGATGCAAGCGCTTCCACCCTAAGCGCAGAAAATAAATATGAATCTTTTTGAATATTCGCTCCTGTCCTCCGCACTCCTCCTCTCCCTAGGTGCCGTGTTTCTGCTGAGGCAACCTGTCTTGGATGAAATGGTTCAGAAGTTTCCGCGGTCGCAAAAGCTTTCGATCCTCCTGCTCGCACTGGGCCTGGGTTGGTTCCTTCATCGCCACGTTCAAAACCTCAGCAATGCAGATTTCGGTGAATACAAAGTATTGATTGGAGGCTTGGCATCGGCAGTAGCCGTGTTGTCCTACCTTTTCGTGAAGGATTTTCTCGCCGTGAGGGCGCTCTGTATCCTTGCGCTTTTTTATTCCAGGGAGGTATTGGATTCGGCCTTTCTCCAGGAACCCTCCACAAGGCTTTTCCTCGTTTCGCTGATCTATGTGGTGATTCTCCTTTCCCTGTATCTTGGAGCTTGGCCCTTCAGGTTGCGCGATTTTTTCGGTTGGCTTTTCGACAAGCCAACCAGAGCTTCCGGTTTCGGTGGCCTCGTTTTCGGGTGCGGGTTGATCCTGCTCGCCCTTTCCTTCAGTTACTGAGATTAAGGAGAAGTGGTGGAGGGAATCGTTTTCGTCATATCGGGACCGGCCGGGGTCGGTAAGACAACTTTGTGCGATCGCCTCCTGACGGAGTTCGGTGGGACGGTCAGCAGGGTCGTGACCGCCACTACCAGGAAGCCCAGGGTAGGGGAGACTCCGGGGGACGACTACCATTTCATGAGCGAGGAGGAATTTTTGAGCAAGGTTGACGAAGGAGCCTTCATTGAACATGAACGCGTTCACGGGAACCTCTATGGTACGCTGAAGCAATCGATTCTTTCTGGTGCCGGTGGACGAGCGGGGAACGATTACCTGCTCAATATCGACGTGAACGGGGCCTTCTCGCTGAAGAAGTTTTCAGAAGAGCATGAGGCCTTGCGGGGAAGCGTTTTCAGCGTTTTCATTCTACCGCGCTCCCTCGAACAATTGAGGGCCAGATTGGAGGGCAGGGGTACGGACGACGAAGATGAAATCGACAGGCGACTTGCCACAGCCGTGGCCGAAATCGAGAAAAAGGATCAATTCGACCTTGTCCTCGAATCGGGCGAGCGGGAGGAAGACTACCGTAGGCTGAAGGAGTACTACGCGCAGTGCTCGGAATTTAACCAGTCCGAGACCTAGGCCTAGCTAGATTGCCTCCTCCGGGCGCTGGGGGTCAAGCCAGTCGAGATGGAAGTAACTGCCCCTGGGTTCATCTGTCCTCTCATAGGTATGGGCCCCGAAATAATCCCTCTGGGCCTGAAGCAGATTTTGGGGAAGCCTGTCGTTTCTATAACCATCATAATAAGCGAGAGCCGAGAAGAAGGTGGGTGCCGGTACACCGTAGGCAACCGCAAGTGAAACCACCTTTCTCCAGTTCGCCTGATATTTGTCGATGCATCCCTTGAAATAGTCGTCTAGAAGAAGGTTGGGCAGGTCGGGGTCTCTTTGATAGGCCTCGGTGATTTTCTGCAGAAAGGCGGCCCGGATAATGCAGCCACCTCTCCATATCTGGGCAATCTCGCCAAAATTCAGCTCCCAGCCATATTCGTTTTGGGCCTCCCTCATCAACTGAAAGCCTTGGGCATAGGAGCAGATCTTCGAGCAATAGAGGGCGTCCCGGATTGCGGTGATGACCTCCTCTGCGTCACCCGGACTCTCCGGAAGGGCAGGGGGACCTCCAAGAATCTCGGAAGCGGCGACTCTTTCCTCCTTCACCGCGCTCAGGCACCTCGCGAAGACCGCCTCGGCGACCGTTGGCGCGGGAACACCCATGTCGAGGGCGTTGACGGAGGTCCATTTCCCGGTCCCCTTCTGGCCGGCCGCATCCATTACGACGTCTACGAAGGGCCTGCCCGTGCGGGGGTCGTTTTGCTTGAGAATATCCCCGGTTATCTCAACTAGAAAGGAGTCTAGTTCGCCCTCGTTCCAGCGGTCGAAAATCCGACCAATTTCAAGGGGAGGAAGCTTGGTGATGACGGACATCAAGTGAAAGGACTCGCAGATCATCTGCATGTCGCCGTATTCGATTCCATTGTGCACCATCTTGACGTAATGGCCGGATCCATCCGTTCCGATATAGGCTGTGCATGGCACGCCTCCGGTGACGGGGTTACCGGGGCTGGCGCCCTCGATCGGTTTGCCGGTATCAGAATCCACCTTTGCGGAAATAGACGTCCAGACTTCCCTGATTTGTTCCCAAGCATCCTGGGAGCAACCAGGCATGAGGGAAGGCCCGAAACGAGCTCCTTCCTCACCGCCACTTACTCCGGAACCTACGAAATGGAGGTTTTGCTCCCTCAGGCGTCGCTCTCGGAGAATGGTGTCCGTCCATTTGGCGTTCCCTCCATCGATCACGACGTCCGATTCGTCGAGAAGAGGAAGGAGTGAATCAATGACCGCGTCCGTTGCCTTGCCAGCTTGAACCATGACAATGATTTTTCGGGGTCTTGCCAGTGAATCAACGAACTCGTTGATGGTTTCGAAACCGGAAAGATTTTGCAGGCCATCGTTTTCCTGAAGAAAATCCAAGGTTTTGGAGTAAGTCCGATTGAAGACGGAGATTTTGAAACCATGATCGGCGATATTCAAGGCCAGGTTCTGGCCCATGACGGCCAGACCGATGAGACCGATTTCGGAGTTGGGGGAATTCATAGGGGTAATTTAAGTAGGCAAGTTTGAATTGGCCTGCGAGAAAAATCCTTAGGAACACTTGGATACCAAGAATCAAAGTGTGGAACGAATCCTGAAGACCTAACCTTAAATGGGCGAGGCAACGGGAAAGCGGTCCTTGAACAGCTGTTCGTCCTGGGTCTGACGGTTGGGGTCGCTGAAAATTCCAGAGGGATTCGTGAATCTCGGGGTGATGTTGTAGAGCTTCATGAGCTGGAGAATATCATTGGAGGAAGCCTGCACCGCCTTGACCGCCATGTTGCTGTTGGCGTCCTTAGCCGCCTTGTCATTGGCATTTCTTACGGCTGCAAGAATGGAGGCCTGGGATTTTAGGGTCAAGGTGTCCGCCACGGTTTCAGAAACACCGACTCCAAGGGCTGCGCCTGCCAAAGATCCTTCATTCGCCCCTTGC
>Ga0160422_10000401_pt1 | contig 26054 bp, 19 predicted proteins | sample Fk160mmetaG_FD_108192 | JGI IMG/M metagenome (GOLD analysis project Ga0160422, IMG submission 108192) | Marine microbial communities from the Central Pacific Ocean - Fk160115 60m metaG | ecosystem: Environmental > Aquatic > Marine > Oceanic > Photic zone | place: The Central Pacific Ocean...
AAGAATCTCGAATCACCAGTCTCCGGTAATATCCTTTTGCTTGCCAATGATGAAGAGAATTCATCAATACAAAGGTATTCTGTTTGACAAGTGTATACATCCGCTAGGTCAGCACCGGTGCTCGGGGCTGGCCTCGTGGCAGGATAGTTGTCAGTAACACCTGTCAATGGCGATATATCGTACTCCTCATCTTGCGGATTATTAATAACTAACAGCAATTCTCCAGCACTATATACCATTCCAGTGTAGTTTTGCTGGTTAGCGCCCACTACATCACCGTCAAACAACAGTTCCGATGTGCAGGTTTGGCAGTTGGTGTGAATACTGAAAAACTCACCAGATTGCATAGGCCAACTATAGTTTTCCTCGTGTTCGGTAAATCGTATTGTTTGTTGGTTAAACTCCGTTTTATTGTTGACGGTTTCATTATTGCCAACAATCGAAAAACTTGAACCAACTAATAGCAGCATCAGCGTCAACAAGGCTGGACGCAATATACCCTGCATGGTGCGGCGTCGGGTTTGTCATGTTTGAACTTAAGGTCTGGAAGGAATTATTCTTGTACGAATAGTATCAGCATCATCTATGGCGAATGAGTTGGGCAGAACAGTTGCTCACCGTTACATGTTTGCTCGAAGCTGGGCATTGGGGGACAGGAAATCACCCAGCGCTAGAACACCTTGTCTGATACGCCTAGAGGATGATGTGGAGATAGGTGAGAAATTAGCTCCGTTTAGCGCTATTACCGATGATGAAATACCTCAGACCTTGTCAGTAAATTCCAACCTACCCTTGTCGCCACCTAACTTTGACCGCAACAGTCCAAATTACATTACAACGATTGGCCATGTTTTGCCTCCCTCCCTCGATGAGGCGGATGCAGGCGAAGCAGCTGGCAAGGGGGGATTACTACCGATCTCATGGCAGCGACTAAACCATGATTCTTCTCTGTTAAACTTAGACACACAACCAAGCATTGTAGTACTCGTCGATGCGGTTCAACTGGCTAGTCAGCAGAGAAAACTGGTAGATGCTCTGATGGCTATTAAGTCGCAATTCCCCGGCGCACTTGTCTGGACTCCAGGTTTAGGTGGCCCAGATAATATTGCCGTATTAACATGGTTTGGCGTTGATATTTTCGACTTGTCACGTTCACGCATGTGTGCAGCATCAAACATCTTATTGACATGCTATGGTCCACGCGAAATAGTCGCTGAGGTAGATGGCGAAGAGTCCACAATAGAAGCACAAATTGAGCAATGGCGGTCGGCCATTGCAGAGGTAAAATCACGGTTATCAAACGGCACACTGAGAGCATTGGTCGAACAACAATCATTGAATAGTCCAAATCTTGTTGAACATCTAAGGTATCATGACAAGATAACTCGAGAAAACCCCAATGTTGGTATCACACATGTTCCTAAAGGAACTATACTGCATTGTAACTCTCACGATTCGCTAAATAACCCAATCATAACCAAGTGGGTTGACTTCATGAACCAGAACTATCAGCCACCGCATGGACTTGATGAAGTATTGATTCTTCTGCCATGCTCTGCTCGGAAACCATATCGCATGTCCAATTCACATAGGAAGTTCCTAGATGCTATCGGTAACAGCGCTTTCCACGAAGTGATGGTTACATCGCCTCTTGGTTTAGTTCCCCGAGATTTGGAAGAGACTTGGCCTGCATCACACTATGACATCCCAGTGACTGGTGATTGGAGTCTCAATGAAATCGAAAGGACCAAGCAAATGCTATTATCATTAATTAATCGGCATAACTACCACACTGTTATCAATCATTCATCAATGGACTTTGATTTAGATGGGGTGGATTATTTTGCTACTCGACAAGGATTGCCTGCGACCTCAAAAGAAGCACTGGCCAACTTAAGTCAGGTAGTTGCTGAAGTATCAATGAATAACAAAATTAGGAATCGTAAACATCACAAAATACTGCTCGATAACTTTAGCAGTATTGCGCGTTACAAAATGGAAAACGATTTGTGGCTTGAAGGCGTAAAAATACGAGGCAAGCCTCCTTTTTGGCGAATTGAGGTTGACGGCAAGCAAATTGCGTTATGGTCAAATGACCGGCGTGGATTTTCTCTGGCAAAAGCCTCAATTCCAATAATATCACGACATTCGTCGCTGAAGAAAATTAATTTGAACCCCGAAGTTATTTGGAAAGGCGATATTTTTTCCAATATTGTAGATAGTTATGATGATGGCATCCAGTCAGGTGACGATTTGTTAGTGATGCAAAATTCCACACCTGTTGGTTTGGCGAGGGCTACTGCATCCGGCTGGGAGTGGTCGACAACTCCGGGGATGATAGCAAAAGGGCATCAGCGGTTGTAGCTAACATATTCCAGACAACATATGCGGAGTGGTTAATAATGAGAGGCAAGTCGCAAGGGTGCTTGAGTGATTATCATGGCACGTATGTATAAGTCAAGAAGAGGCAAAAGTGGCTCGTCAAAGCCGTATGTAACCGAGGCTCCAGAGTGGTCAAATACTGATGCGGCTGAGGTAACAAAAATTGTCGTAGAGCTTGGCAAGGCTGGCCACACAACTGCTGTCATCGGGACAATCATGCGAGATCAACACGCAGTCCCAGACGTAAGACTTGTTACTGGAAAGCGAATTGGTGCAATTCTTGCAGAACATGACATTGGCGGTTCATACCCAGAGGACATGATGAACTTGATGAGACAGGCTGTTAGAATCATTGAGCACTTGGGTGGTGGCAATCACAAAGACCTTCACAACAAGCGGTCGCTAGAAATAACCGAAGCAAAGATTAGAAAATTAGCTAGTTATTACATTTCTGAAGGAAAACTACCGATGGACTGGCGATATAAGCGAGACGAACTAAGACTTATGGTTGAGTAATTGGCACTTTCGTAAAACAGCTACGTAATTGGTTGTTGGATGACTATGCAAGACCTCACAGAAAATGAACTATTCCGGGATGCTAAAGACCGAATCATAATGGTTGTTGAACAAATAAGAAGTGCTGGCAGTATAGCAATATTTGCCACTGCCGATTTAGACAGCATTGTATCGTTAGCATTTCTAGAGTCTGCCATGATGGATGCTAAGATACCATATAGCAGGAAGGTCCTCAACTCAACCCAAGATCAGCCAAAGGGCCAAGATTACTCGTTCAATTCCACTGCTCAACTAGTAATTAGTATTGAACAATATGAAGATACTTGGAGTCACAGTGAGGTTGATGACCAAGGGCGCCTAAGGATAGTCCCTCTTAGTATATCAGTAACCCACCCAAATTCGGACAAACAGCATAACGGTGCTTTAGATGTCGTTATTCAATCTGCTGCGATAGCTGCGCTTATTGCACCAAATGGAACTAGGGTCCGAAGGCTTAGGTCAATTTCAGGTTCTGGCCAATGGCTTAGAACATCACTCGATCATTCATACGATCCAGTCTATACAAAATTGCGCGACCTGCTTCAAGACGAGGGTTCAATACGATTAGTTCCGCTTCCTGAAGTAGAATCCCCAATAACTTCTATGATACAGGATTTCCCGGAGTCTATATTGAAACGTCTTACTAAAAGGTGGGGGAAAATGGATTTTGAACAAAGGAAACAGGCCATGAGTGAATTATCACTGCCGACTCTATCAGCCAAAAATCTCTCGACGCCAAGGCTGGAAGAACTACTCTGGTTCAGAATACTCATAGGCGATGAACCCCTTGATTTACACAGCCAGATACACATTGCAAAGAGTGAATGGCCGTCAGAGGAAAAGGCGCGCAAAGATCATGCGAGAGAGGTTCTCAACAGTCTGATTTCCACTGGTAAGTTCTGTTAGTCATAGACGATGAGTTCAAACCATAGTGCTAACTCGCCTACCCATGGCCATAGAGCGTTTGCTAACGGGGAGTATCAAAGACCAAATCAAGGATTTGATGTCTACTGAAGATTTAGTTATCGAAGCGTTTAGAGATTTGGTCAAGGATGAACTGAAGTCACACATCCGTAACAAAGTTGAAGCAGACCCTGAATTAAAGGCTGAAATTAAGGAAGCTGTATCATATTATTTTCAATCAAAAGCACGTTCAATTTATGCCGAATTAAAAGCCACTCGCGCAGCAACCCGCCTTGGTCTAAGGTTACTACCTGAGGACCTTCAGGGGGAAGTAGGTGAAGCCCTTGTGTCGTTATTTGAGAAGGAACTTGGAACTCTATTGGAAAAAGCGCTGTGATTTTTCTTATCTATCTACAAAGCAGCCTCGATTCTCACACTCAACAGAGTAAATTATGAGGCAGAAGTTACTGGTCGGCCTGTGTTGGGTAGATACTCAGGGCGCTTTGTCCACTTTGTGCTTATTTTTGTGATGGTGTCTATACCATTCGCATCGGGTATAATCGCTTCTGCTAATGCTCAAACCGCTGTGGTATGTTGCGATGATGCGCACAACGTCGAACTTTACATGACAGGTAGTTCAACAGGTCAACTAACGCCTTTTTCTCAATTACTTGATGATGATGGAGATAATGCAGAAATAACCAATTCAATAACTTCCCAAGAGACGGTCGGGACTTGGAGTTTTGGCCGAGTTTGGCCTGGTTCAATTCCAGAATCAACCTGGAATTTGGTGATAAATTATCGTGTCAGTGATGCGGGAGGTGCTCAGATTAATGCTACTGCAAGTGTTAAAATTGGCTCACAAGTTTTCTCTGATTCTACCAACTTAGAATCGTCAGTATTAGGTCAAGGCGAAGGGCAAATTGAATTTGCGATTCCAGTCGAACAAATGTCTGTCTCAGCCTCGAGTGAAATTGAGTTGGAACTCAGTGCTCGTTCGGTCGTATTCACAGTCCCTGGTGGCGATGCAAAGCTTGAATTTCTTTGGGGGTCCACCGAATATCCCTCCAGCATGTCAGCAGAAATACCGCTGATGGAGTTGTCAATTGACAACCCTCAGGTAGAGGGTGGTGATATTTACCTTTCAGCAGTCATAGATTCTCCCTTTGGAATTGATGCCCTAGCATATTCCGAATCAATAGAGATGTTTGTTGATGGCATAAAAATCACCGGAGACCCAATAGAAACTTCAAGAGGTGATTCTATTGTGGTTACTTGGACATGGGTTGATGCTGCAAGCGGTTTAAACAATATTCAAGTTTCAATAAGACTCAATTTTCAATCTAACGGGCCGGTTATAGAAGGTTCAACTCAATTCACCATTGAAGTCACCGACACTGGAGGCGGCACCGGAACATTCTACCCAGCAGATGAACCATTACGCACTAGCGGCGAAGGTAGCCCGTTGGCTATTACGCAGTTGATAGATTTATCAAGTGACGATGGTGAACTAAAAATGGCAAAAACCACGATTCTGGAAATAGACGGGGAAATGGCATTTTGGATGCGGTGGGGGATGGACCATATTGGTGATACCGATTTATCTACAAACTCGGTACTGTTTGGTTGGAGCCCCGGTGGTGTTAGTAGTGATGATCGTGAAAGTAGAAATATAGAAAATGTCGAAAAAGAGCAGTTTGAGAGAGAAATGAAAACCCGTTACAGGACTTACATGAGCGATGTGAACGGCATGCAATTGCTAAGCAATGAACTGATTGGTGACTCAGCAGAATTTGATACAATCTCTATATCAGTAGACTTGTTAGGTGAGAATAGGGTTGTAAATCATCCGCTTACGCTGACTTTTTCAACACTTCAAACACTTACTAGCGGGCAACAGTTCGAGTTATTGAGAAGTTTCACCCTCACTCAAACTACACCCTTGTGGCAAGATTATTCGATAACTGTTGAAGCAAAATCCTCCGTATTGACCTCATTTGGTAGTTCAGAAATGTTAGAATCAGATTACTTATCTTTTTCACACTCCAGATATCCATGGGGGGAAACCATTAGCATTGAGGCAGCTTCTACAGGTTTAGACGAGGTTTATACGATATTAATTCAACCAAATGACAACCTTCTGTTTGCTCCAATGCCATTAACAATAATTACCTCAATAATAGTTCTGTTTGGCCTGTTTAGTGCATTCTCAATTACCAAAAACAAACACCGAAGATTTCTGTGGCTAGAATTGGTATTATTGCCCATTGTGGCATTAATCTACTTATTTTCTTACCCACCAATATTTGTTTTCGCTGGTTCTGGTGGCGCCACACTGCTGTGGATAGTAACTGGCTTGGTAAGCCCACGCCGAGCGAAAAAATCTGAAAAGCCGCAAGTTGATGGTAGTCCTCAATCAACTCTTGAGGTTAGTATTCCATCAGTAAACTGTCCATCCTGTCAAACTAAAATTCCTATTCTCAGTGATGAGAGGCCATTGAAAGTTGCATGTTCAGGTTGCGGAAAAACCATAAAAATCGTTGGTTGATTATAATTTAAGATTTTTTAGAGAGCGGACAATCTTCCTGCTCTGTTGATAATCCGACGGAGAGAAATAACCACTGAAATCACCATTATTATCTACAGCAACAACTGCTTGTGGTGAACGTTGTCTTATTTTTTCTAATACGTCGGATATGTCATCGGTTAACTGTATTTCCAAAAAATCCATTTCCATATATTCACCACATTTCGCTGACTTTGTATCTATTTCTTTGTCAATGGCCATCAGCAGCTGCTTGTAGCCAATCACTCCTCTAACTTTAGCATCGTCAGATAAAACGATTAAAATTCCACCTGGGACTGAGAGCAATCTTCTTGCAGCTTCTTGTAAGGTATCTTCTATACCAGCAGTTATGTGCTCATCATCAAGGTCTAATTCTGCAACAGTCTTGCCTTCGGTTGGCATCAGATGACCCTAGATGTTGAAAGATTTGATACTTACTAATTATGAGTAAATTTTACTTGATTATCTTCTGTTATAATCCCATAGCCAATTCTTTCCAATTGAACAGGAGTATTAGGCATCAAGTTGTGCAGTTCCAATCTACCGGTGGTATAGGTTAGTTCATCATTAATGACCATCAATATACTCGCTTCTGTCGAACTTCCCTCCGAAACCCAATGAACAATTTTCCTGTTGTCAGTTCGCTCTGAGGCAATGAATTTAGCCTGATGTCCATCGAGGTCAAAATCACCAAATTCCTTCAAGCGTAGTTTATTGGTGGCTAAATCGCTTTCTTCGACATAGACCAATGATTCAGCTAAATTGATAGTCCTGTGGCCCAAAGTAAGATTGTTTGGATGAGTGGGGATGTTAATTTCATCCATTTCGATACCAACCAAACTTATGGCAACTGGATTCCTTACAAAGGCTATTCGTGGTGCATCGTCATCAATAGTTTTGATGTTGTGTGAGTACAATGAGGCTAGTGGCACAGCAATGTCCTTTTGTGTGATGCCTAGTTCTAGCCAAAAATTCCTCAGTGCGTCCGCTTGAATACCACGACCGCTTAGTCCAGCAATTGTTGGCAGCCGAGGGTCTGACCAACCAGTATATCTGCCAGATTCGATTTCTTTACGCATTTGCGATGTTGAGAAACCTCCCCATTCGTGAACTTTGACCCTTCCCCAATACATGGTTTCGGGATATTGCCAACCAAAATGTGCGTACAATAGCGTTTGTTTTCGGGTTGAGTCCATCAGGTCCTTCCCTCTTATGATGTGGGTTACCCCTTGCAGATGATCCTCAACAGCGCTCTGGAAATCAAGCAACGGCCAAACCCTATACTTAGAGCCAACCTCTGGTCGGGGATGAGGATTTTTCACAGTATCTTGTATCCTTAAGGCCGGCCAATCTCGGAGAGCAGGATTTTTCAGACTCATGTCGGTTTTGACCCGAACGACTGCTTCCCCTGGTCTAAAACCTCCGTCGAGCATTTTTGTCCATAGACTTTGATTTTTCAATTTATTATTAGTTCTGCATGGGCAATTCGATTTATTGATTCGATACTCCCTAAACTGCTCAGCGCTGCATGTGCACACATAACCGAATTCACCATCAAGCATCAATTCAACATGTTCATAGTAAATGCCAATCCTATCACTTGCTATCACTATTCGATGTGGTTTATAGCCCAGAATCCATTCAGCCTCATCCTGAATTTTATCGTATGCTTCAATCAATGGTGGTTTAATTGTAGTATCGGTGTCATCAAATCTCAGAATTAGTTCGCCATTGTAATCCTTGGCATATTCTCCATTGATCACCAGACCTCTAGCGTGACCGAATGATAGCGGTCCGTTAGGGTTTGGAGCGAAGCGTAACACAACCTTGCCTTTCTCAGCATTGACCAACTCTGGTAATCCAACACGACGTGCTTGCTTTTCTCTCTCAATCAGTAGCTCAGGTGCTTGCTCCTCCAGAATTTGACGTAGGTGTTCCAACCCTTCCTCAACCGCCAGAGTATTTGCCTGAGCAACCTTCTGAGCGATAAGTGGACTGAGTATTTTTCCATGTTTGCGCAGGTCTTGACGAATACTCATTATTCGACCAATTACCGAACCAGGAACGGCTTTTCCCGAGTATTCAATTGCGTTTTGGATGGCCATGTGCCACAGCATTGTTTCGGTTTCTTTATCCGGTGACCAATCCATGGCAAACATGTGACCCTATGGTCGATACTTCATCAATTGAATGGTCAAAACAGCGTCTTCTGTTGGCCATTAGTGATGGTTCTAATCGGCACGTTAGTTGAGTGGTTTTCCTTCCAAATACGCTCAACAGTCGACCAAGACCAACGGAGCTGTTCGTGTGGCACTGGGTCAATCAAAGAATGTACAGCAGCAATAGTGATTGCATCACTGGGATATCCCGAACCAATTGGGAAATCTAGGGTTTCCTGTATATCTTGAATAGCCTTATCTCTGGCTTGCTTTGCCAATATACTAGCTAGGCCAACAACTAGAAATTGGTCATCGGCTTTGTGGTAGCTGTTAATTTGTGAGTTATTCCACGGCCAACTTTCTATTGACTGCGCAACTCTGCGTGTGAATCTAACCTCATCTACATCACAGGCATCGCAAATGATTGATGTAGGTAATTTATTCTGAATGTTTAACCTGTTTATGCTTTCAGCAAACAATTGGCACTCTAATAAATTGAGGCCATTTCGATAAACAGCCTCATCGATTTGTTCGGGTTTACCGTAGGTGATTGAATAATTCCAGCCCATTGTCTGATAATTCTCCATGAACCATGAATGAATGTTTTGACGTTTTTTGGCTGACAAATATTTTGAATCTTTCACCCCCATATCGAGCAATAATTTTTCGTCCTTAGATGGTATGGCAACGCTACATACCACCAAAGGGCCAATCACAGGACCTCTACCTGCCTCGTCTACGCCAATAACTAACATATTATCTCAAAAATCTAGGTCATCCACGGCATTTGGCTCATCGGGTAACGGAACAGTTTTAACATGGTTTTCCGATTTGGTAGCTTTATTGAGTAGCATCTGGGGGTCGTTCCGGTTGGTCCTACTAGGGACATAATCTTGGCTAGTCAGTTTGGTATTTTCTTGCGGTATCGAGTTTATCCCATCAACATTTATTGATTCTAGCAATGTGTCGGCTTCCTCTATAACACTAGTCTTGTCATGAGTATCTAAGACTAATGCTGCTGCGTCTCGCAATCGCTCATCAACCGGTGTAGCAACAGGTTTTACACCTGGCGATTTTTGTTTGAATCCAAGTTTAAATTGTTCAGCTGGTATTTGTGGCGCAGAATCCTCAACTGTTGGGCGATCTTCACGGCTAAATTTTGCCATCCAGTCGTCAACAGGTTTGCTCTCGGTTCTATTGGCTTCTTGATGCCAATCAATTGTGTTTTGTAATCGATATTTTCTATCCCGATAGGCTTTACCCACAATAACGCAAGACACCATGATTGATATTATAATCCATTTCCATGAATTAAGTATACTGAAAGCGTATGCAACATTCTTCGCAAGATCGTTCTTACTAGAATCATCATCATTACTCTGCCATGATGACCCTAAATAATCAACACTTGTAGCGAAAGAAATCGGTTCATCCGGAGCGAGGTTTGACCTAATTGTTATGTTGAGATACATCGTTCCGTTACTCGTTTGTTGTTTTGGTATTTCTGCCCAAGCCCTTATGGTAAAGTTATCACCGAACTCAATGCCGTTTATGACAAATGAACGAGGAAATGCAACATCTTCTTCAGTGATTGAATCAGTTGGTGGAATCAAGGTCATGGTAGTGTAATGGGAACACTGCAACTGCACAATTATTCCATCTTCCGCATTGCCGTCGTTTCTCAAAGTCATAGCAATATTGAATCTTCCTAGTGAGTCAGTTTCAGTGACTAGTCCCTGCTTCGACCATTCGTTCATCGCTTCTATAACCACATCTATGACAATAGTTTTTGCCTCTTCCTCTGAGTTTAATAGTGAGATTTGAATGATAATTTGGTCAAAAGTAAACGCTGCCACCTCCTGTTCGGCGGTAACTAATAAGTCGTCTATGTCAACAAAAGAATTTTTTGCAATTTCTAATGATGTAAGGTTAAAATCCAAATTTACAAACTCCGGTACCCGTGTAGGTGTTAAGGTGACTTGGTCGGCAAAGTTACCATTATTGTATATGCGAAACTTTGGGTTGCAACTTTGGCTCGGTAGAATCTCGCAATCACTTGATATTAATTCGGTTGCTAACTCACGATTCCAGGAGACTACACTAGTCAAATCGACATTTATGGCTCGATTATTGGCACCACTTGGAATGACTTTGACTCTCACACGTAACTCACCAGAGTTTTCGTTCGGGGATTGAAAACCGATTTCAAAAGTTCTACTTTCTGCTGGTTGGACTGTCTCGTCTTCATAACCACCAAAGATCGCAATAATCCAGCCGTCATAGATGATGCGATCTGTTTCCGATGGCTCTGATAATGTGTTCCCCAAGTCATCGATAATCTGCAGTTCTAAACTCAATAAATTCTCTACATTTCCAGAATTTCTGACTGTTATTGGTATGCGATCATTTGAATCGGGGTCAAGCGATAGAAAATCATCAGAACTATCTAAAGTTACATTACTAAATTCTGACATAAGTAATGAAAAACTCCAACTGACAGTTCTAGAATCTAGGCTTGATGTTGCTAATAATGAAAAGGTTGGGCCAGTTAGGTACAGGGGGCTTGAATCAATTACTTTTGGGATGTCAATCCACATTCTGATAAATTTTAATTCACCTGTAAGCAAACTCTCCAGTGCCTTACCGTCCTCTACAAGCGCCATGTCCCACCCCCATCCCCAGTTAGAATTAGTAACAACTGAAAATGAGACCTCGTCGTCGAACATTCCGAAATTTGTTATATTGACTGCTAAATTGGTTCTTATTCCGGGGTCTACAACAAACTCCGAGTTGTCGTCAACCCCATACCTAAGGTCTGATTCCTTTGAAATGACCAGAGTGAAATCGTTCGAATAAACTACACCGGGGTTGGCTTTTTCTGTGATATTCACATTGGCTAGAACGGATTTGTAGTCGGCAAATTCGCTGCATGTAAAATAAAATCTGAATTGTCGGATTTGATTTGATTCAAGGTAGAATTCATTTGGTAAATTTGCAATCGATATTTCGCTAGGTAAATGGTAATCAAACTCAATCTCTGTTGCATCTTGTTCAAGGTTTCTAACGGTTATTGAAGCCTCTATCGTTTCGCCCAAATGAATGATGTAATCAGTTTGCGCAATTACCTCTAGGCCACTTTGGTTGCTTTGCTTCTCGGCTGAGCCATTTTCAACAATTGGGTTTATGCTACAAACCAGCAGTATTGCAATCAATACTAATCTGCGCATGAAGTTTGCAGGTCAACTAACATTTCAAACAGTGGTATAGTTTGTGTAGTTAAACGGGGTCGGAAATCGAATTCATTAGTTCTCCAAGCGAGAATTCAGCACCGTTCATTGGGACCTTCAGCTCAAATTGTTCCGCGACAACTGGATCAATTTCACCAAAGCACCCAATATGATTACCATTGACGACAATTTTTGCTGCTCGTCCGGCCAACCATGGTCCTTCACCATCAGGTAACGGTGATATCTCATATTGATCAGCACCAAGGTCGCGCAGGAATGCTTGGATGCGCCCCCTCACTGCAGCAAATCCGCCACTCCTTTCTGCAACTAAGAATGCTAACCGTGACTGATTTTGGTGGCTTCTCACCACTGTTCCTAATTCGTAAACACTTTGCGGCAGGTCATGGTGGCGATTAGTTGACAGTAACCGGAGTAACCCGGGCAGTAGATGTTGGCGAAGCATGGTATGTTCAATGGTTATTGGATTGGTTATCCTAGTGACTTCGCCGACATTTTTCCAGCGCATTACTTCAAATTGGTCATGGTCATTCGACAATGTCAACGATTGAATTTGCATCATCCCCAAACCTTGCATTGAATCGCGTATTCTGCGCAATAGGTTGTTGTCGGGACGGGCTTGGGCAGTCATCGGTGACTGAGGGACATCAACGCCGATGTCTTCATACCCGTGGCCAATAGCTATGTCCTCAACCAAATCTACGGGGTGGAGAATGTCAAAGCGCCATCGAGGCATTTCGATTAACAAGTTACCTTTGTCGCGAGCGATAAATTTCCCTCCCATTCGATTTATTGCCGTGGTAATTTGTTTGTCAGTCAATGATATTCCCAGCAGACCATTGAGAAGGTCTGTTGACAGGCTGTGTTCTATTGCATTCTTTTGCGGGTAATGTTTGGTCATGCCGTGACAATCTGTCACAGCAACAGTTTCAATGATTCCTCCATATTCTTGCAATTGTAATGCAATTAGTGTCAGAGATGCTTCGCAGCTACGCAGGTCCCAACCTGTGACATCAATGAAAAATTCTGTTGTCTCATCAGTTACAGTGGTATGCTCTCCGTTAATAATAGGTGGAAACGATAAAACGTTATCATTAGCGTCGACGATTACTGGATATTCAGAATACTCCTTTAGAAGATTAGCATAATCGATACCTTTTGGATGTTTTACCAGTATCTCTGTCAGGGACATTGGTGTCGACATTGCAAGTGGAATGAATTCTGTATCGCCAGATACGGCTTTAACCCTAAAAGGTGGGGTAATTTTGGCTAAGTCATGAACACCAATGGAGGCTTTTTTCCTACCCCTGCCTAGAGCAAAGTGGAGTTTTTCTTGATGGTCCATTAATGACTTGATAAATTTGTCAGGACTAACCCCCAATTCATTGATGTCAACATTTCTCACAACCGCACCAAGTATAACAGGTCTAATATCGATAAGTTTAGGGTCAACTGACATGGTTACATCACCTTCCGTAATATGGAGTTCAGGTTCTGCCATTTCGTGATGAATGAAATTTCTAATAGCACGAGAGAGAGTTTCGCCAGATAGTAGGTCTGGTCGGTTGGGAAAAATTTCGATATCGAGGATTTCATCATCACAACGGTCAATATCTGTTCCTAGCAGAGGCAACTTATCGGCTAATTCTCCTGCGTCATGATGACACCCATGCGCAGCGAGGAGTTTTCTAATAAGTGACTGTTCAACAGAAATAGTTGGCATCATATCACCTACCTGGCAAACCAATGTGGTAATGGCCTCTCATATCCTGATAATCTTAGTCCGCTTACTGCCGCTGTTTCAAAATCAAGGGCACGTAGATTCGCTCTAGACAGTGCATCGATTGATTCCAGACCAAGTCGTCGAAGAATTGCTGAAAGCTGCGATTGAATATTTGAAAGCCAGTTTGCAATGTCGTTATAGTCATTAGCAGGAACTGAGCATGAAACAAATCCAAGACCAGCCGCGCATAATTTAGCAACGTCTTCTGCATTTGCTGAAAACCCGATTGAGATGCTAGATTCAGTATAGGTATTCTCAAGATTCGCTTTGTTACTACGGCCGATGAGGGGTAAACTTGCCGATTCAGATATACCTGACTCGTCTTCTATGACACACATTGCTAAATCTGCGTTGTGGTATGCGGATGCTTTATGCAGCGAATCAACTCGACCAATTCCATCCATGAAGCCAAACGGCTTTTCTATTGATAGCATAGAACGCAGGGCAACTAAAAGCCCGTCCAATTCTTCAGCCGACATACTTGGAAATTGCATCAAATCAACAACTAAACCTCCGCATTGGGGTAATACTTCACTGCAATCAACGATATTTGTTGTATTGATTAACAGAAAGTCGACACTACGTGGGTTTTGACAAACTAAAAATGGCTGTTGTTCAATTAATTTTGACGGCATACCGTTCTTCTTGGTAACTGCCATGTTACCATCATCAAGTTTTGGCATTAGCGGCAGGGGTAGGGCAATTGGGGTGTTTGATTCTGATCGCTCGCCCAACAAAGCGACAGTATCACAGGTTGCATATGACATAACTCTTGGTTCATTTGCCGGGACTAGCCCTATCATTGATAAGTCTCCAGAGGATACGGTTTTGTGAACTTCGGCATCACTCAAATCTTGACTCGATTCTAGACACACAGAATCACTAGGTATCAGAAAGTTGTCGTCATCAACTGATTTATTCAATTCTTTTAATTCTGCTTCAGTGATTGGTCTGAGAATAACCCCTTCTGGTGGATTTGGACATCTCCCATTTATCACAATTTTTCCGCCTGTCATCCCGGCGCCGGGATCGTTACCAATGTCACCATCGACAACAATCGTTCCGCCGCTCATTCCACCGCCAACCCTAGTACCTGCATTTCCTCGCACAACAATCATACCACCAGTCATACAAGAACCAAGGTCGTCACCGCATCCATCCAAGACGGAAATTTTGCCACTTTTCATGGCAAATCCAACATAATTGCCCGCTGTTCTTTCGCAAGTAATTTCGTTACCATCATTTGCTGCGCCAAGAAATGAGCCAGAATCTCCCTGAATGGTGAAAATTCCGCCTTTGCCAAATGCTGCTGACCATGAGCCCAATTTGCCCAGAGCTCTAATTTTTGCACCTTTGGGTATTGCCGGACAGAGGCCTAGTTCTCCATTTTTTGGCACAGGGTCTCCAGCATTAGTCCAGCCGATTCTTAGTATTGCGTTTTGCTCGGCAGCGGCCTCGAGCTTCGGGCCTAGTTTGTTATTGATGTTGAATGAGCGCGCTACAACATCAAGGGTTTCCGCCATAGTCCGCTGTCATAGTAGGTTGAACATATACTCTTCTTATTTCAGGTCACTACAGGATTGGTTTGCCAAGTAATTTTGTCGATACGATTTGTTAATAGATATTCTACTATGCCAGATATTTGTGAGCAACTATGATTAAAGTGGCAATAAATGGATATGGAACGATTGGTAAGAGGGTCGCAGATGCTGTTGATGCCCAAGATGACATGCAGATTGTTGGTGTAACCAAGACTAGGCCAGCATTTGGTTGTGATCTAGCGGTAAGAAAAGGCTATCCAATATACTGTACGTATGATGATACAGATAAGATTGCAGCATTTGCTGCTGCTGGTTATCAGTGCCATGGTGGTCTAAGTGACTTACTTGGCGTTGCTGACATTGTGATTGATTGTTCGCCGGGGAAAGTTGGTGCTAGTAATCTAGAGAAGTATCAACAAGCCGGTGTAAAATGGATATTCCAAGGTGGTGAAAAGCATGCAATGACGGGTATGTCGTATACCTCGTCGGCAAATCATGCTGCTAACCTAAATGTTAACGGAACAAGGGTAGTTTCTTGTAATACCACAGGATTATCAAGAACTTTGGTCCCCTTATACAACCATTGTGGTGAACTGTCGGTTGAATGTACGATGATTAGAAGGGCCGCAGATCCAGGAGACTCCAGTAAGGGACCAATAAATGCAATCAAACCTGTTCTCAAAGTACCATCGCACCACGGTCCCGATGTTATGACAGTAAAACCAGAAATAATCATCAATTCAATGGCAGTTGCAGTCCCAACCACAATCATGCACATGCATGTAATAGTGGCACAACTACCTGAAGGTCACGGCCTTGATACTGAATCTGTGATAGAAATGTGGGCCAATGAACCCCGAATAATACTAATGAGCGGCGGTGAAACCGGTATTACGACAACTGCAGAGGTTATGGAATACGCGCGTGATATTGGGCGTAAGTGGGGCGATTTGCACGAGATATTTGTTTGGCGTGACGGCGTTAAATTAGAGCACAATACGCTGTATTATTTCCAGGCAATTCACCAAGAATCTGATGTAATTCCAGAAAATATTGATGCGATAAGGGCACTCATGGGAACTGAACCTGATTGGCGAGCTTCTGTAGCCCGCACTGACAATGCCATTGCTAAATATAACAATATTCTATGAGCAAAATTCCCACAATGAACGGTTGTTTTCAAAAACCATGTGGATATCCCATTGGCATGCTCAAGTTTAGACAGGTCATTCTAGGTCTAATTCTAATCCTTGGCATTTCTTTCGCACCGATGACCAATGCTGATGCTCTAACGCCCAAACAGAATACAACAATGAACGACGGTGGAGCAACGTCTGTTCAAGTTACTGATGACGGCTTGGTTTGGCATGGCGCGTCAAGTAAATCTGTGTCAAATATTCGAATTAACCAATTGAGCGGATTACTGTCACTTGCTCACGGGATAATTGACCCGACAGTTGACGAATTTCCTCCACTACCAGATTCTTTCCGAAATTCAGCAGATTTCGTGCAAACTGGCATGATATTCTTGCAGTTGCATGATTACAACTATCAGTTCCTGTATGACTTACAGCAGAATGGCGAACTAAAAATCTTGGATGTGCTCGGTGACGGGAACTTCATAATAAGACTGCCTGAGTCTAAGGTGAATGTATTGAGTTTGCTCGAAGATTCAGGCCAAGTTCGTTGGATTGGAGAAATGCAGCCCGGCTACAGAGTCCATCCAAATTTACTTGTTGAGAACAGTTATCATACTCTTGCGATTATACCCGCTAGTGATCTTGCCCATGGAGGTTACCCCGAACTGGCTTTCGATTTAATCTCATATGGTGCAGTTGATGCGTGGTGTGGCTACTCATTTTGTCAGGCGAAAATTAACAGTGCTGAATTCATCAAGCGCGCGGCAACTGATGGACGAATAGTTTGGATTGAACCAATTGCGGAACTGGTTGTCCACAATAGTGTTGCTCGTGCAATATCCGGAGTTGTTTCGTTAGAAAACAGCGCATCATTTACTCTAGATGGCTCCGGCGAGATGTTAGCCATTGCAGATACTGGATTAGACCGCGACCATCCAGATATCTCGGGGCGTGTTGCAGCGATATACACTCAGTTTGGACTCGATACATCACCCGCCGATTCAAACGGCGGACACGGAACTCATGTTACGCTCACTGCAATTGGTAATGGAGCAAGCGATTCCTCTGCTATGGGTATCGCCCCACAGGCATCAGTCACAATGTATGCCCTAGAGCATGATCCCACAGGAGTCTTTGGTCGGCAAGGTTCAATCTACGATTTATTGGCCGATGCCAAACAGAAAACCGCAAGAATAGCAATTAATGCCTGGGGTCTAAATGGTAACTATGGAGAATATACCGCAGACTCACGTTCCGTAGACCAATTTGTTTTGGATGAGCGCAGCCTTCTACCAATCTTCTCTGCAGGCGATTGGGGGGGCAATGGCTCTGCCTTGGTAACCGCCCCATCTACTGCAAAGAATGTGTTATCTGTGGGTATCAGCACTACAGGCTCTGACGGCACTACTCCTGAAGGTTCAGTCGCTCAAATATCTCGACTTGGCTCCACTTCTGATGGGCGTATTAAACCAGATGTAGTTGCTCCTGGTATAGCCATATGTTCAGGTCGTGCTGAAGAAGCAAGAACTCCAGATGGTCTTGCTTGCGGTAATGGCAACCACCAAAATGGTGACCCGTTGTATATGACGCTGTCTGGTAGTTCACAATCTGCTTCGGTGGCTGGTGGATTAGCAATTTTGACACGTGAATATTTACGAGAAGAGGTTGGTATTCAATCTCCCTCAGCCTCTCTTATTAAAGCGGCCATGATAAACGGAGCTGAGGACCTAGGTAATGCTGATGTGCCCAACGCCAATGAGGGCTGGGGACAACTAAACCTTGAGAACACCGTCATGCCCATGAGTGGTAATACTGCATTATCAACATTTTATGATGACGGTAAAACCTTGCGACCATCGTTTGGTTTGTTGTACGAGCTGGATCTCGACCCAACACATGGATTGGATATCACGTTAGCCTGGAGCGATGAACCGGGAAGCGCCAATGCAGCTCAAACGAATGCTAAGTTAGTCAACGATTTGGACTTGGTTTTAATCGATCCAGATGGCAATCAGTGGCTCGGTAATAATTTCATCTCTGGATACTCAGCTCAGGGAGGTGTCAGCGACTCCTTGAACAATGTTGAGAGAATAAAAATCGGTGCTAACACACAATCAAACACCGGTAAGTGGTTAGTTCAAGTGATGCATCGTGGAGGTTTCGAACAGGATTTCAGTATCGTTATGGTCGGTGATGCTTCGATAGTTTCAAGGCCAGACATAACTACATTTCCGGAGTCGATTTTCCTTTCCTCAGAATCCCCATTGCAAAATGATGTTGTATCAGTGCGCGTTTCATGGATGAATCAGGGAACTGCCGACGCAGGATCATTTGACTGGAAATTAGAGGATCTCACGGAAGGTATCATCTTGATGCAAGGACAATCGAACGGTGTGACATCGAGTGGCATTGAGTCTGAAATCACCACACGGACATTTTCAACAACAGGGATACATACACTAAAGCTAAGCCTGGATACCAATAACAATCTGGATGAGATGAATGATGAATCCTCCGGAGTAAATAATAATAATTTGGAAGTAGACATCGAAATAACTGCTCTGGGAGTAAGAGTCATCCCATTAGATAGCCAAGGCAATGTCCCAGTTTCAGACTCAGATAAACAGGATGCTGCAATAAAAGTGTTTGATGTTAGGAATGAAACTGATATCGACATACCTATTTCAATCTTTAATGAAGGCACTGGAACAGAAATGGTAACACTCAGTTACACAAATGTGCAAGAACAACATCCGGTGTTTAATTATTTCATATCACCTGAGGACTCTTGGCAAAAGAGTGTTTCCCAAAGCGGTCCATATCAACTATCTCCTCAAGGACAGTCTGGTGATTCTTTGGAAGTCATCCTTAATTTTGACAATTTGAATGCCGATTTATCGGATTCAAATAATCCTCGATATGCTCGCTCCGGAACTTTTTATGTTGATGTTACTGTAGCATATCAAACCCAACCTACTGTTTCGCACTCCGTCAGGTTGACCATAATAATTGGAGAGATTGACGACGTTAAAATTGTGGTGAGTGGAACCACAGGTCTCTCAGCTATGCCGGGTGACTCGGCCTCATTTGCCATATCTGCACTAAATATTGGTAATGCTGAAGCACAGTATTCAGTGGAATGTATTTCAGATAATTTGTGGCAAATAATGTTAGGAAATTCTAATTCATCATCGCTTGACTTCGAGCCACTAGATATCGGTAATTATTTGTCGATGCCGGTTAGAATATTTGTACCTCCAATAACCGAAGGCATACCAGCATCTGGGTTCATTGATTCGGTCGAATGTTTTGTTACATCCTCTACCGATCTCACACTCAATTACTCACAGGTCGTTACAATTGAAGTCGACGAGTTATCGGACTATAGTACAAACTTGCAAGTAGGCGGTGTAGATGTTGGAACTAATCTTGCGGTTCGAGACTTACTGGTGGACAGTGGTGAACAATTGACGTTAGACTACCAGATAACTAACGAAGGTAATGTAGACATTACTCTAGATGTTATTGTTCAACCATCAGACCCTAGTTGGTATGTCGATTTGATCTATAATGAGTTAATTTACAATAATCAGGTTTCAGTTACTGTAACGGCTGGTGGCACCAAATCAGTCAGTATTATGGTGATATCTCCAGAATCTTCTCTCGAAGGGGATTTCAGTTTGTTGAATATTAAAGCCGAGGTTTCGAATTTTAATTATCTGTCCAACAATACTCGTTTAGTGATTATCGATAAATTATCGATAGATCTCAGTTCGCCAGATAAAATAATTTGTGAACCTTCTGAAGATTACTCATACGCTGATTTTATCATTGCAAACACTGGAAATTCTGTTGCTGAGTTGACGTGGTCTTTTTCTCTACCTCCGGATGGATGGACCGTTGGCTTTGCCAATCCAGTAACGGAATTAAAACCACGCCAAAATCAAACAGTGAAACTGGGAATTATTCCACCCCTTAATCAGCCTGCCATCGATAGTGCATTCAAAATATCGATATCTGTGACTGCGGTAAATGGTGATCGCCAGATAGACAAAAGCGTAGTTTTAGATGTCAAAGTGAATCCTGCGGTTTTCGGCAATATAACGCTAGATGATTCAATTCTACAGCCATTAGTCGGAATTCCGAAAGATGACACCAAATCGACCAATATTGCGATAAGAAATGATGGCAACATACAACTTAGTGGTGAGTTGTCAGTATTAGTAATCGATGATATGGGCAATGAGGTTTCGGGTTGGAATCCCGATATTTCCCCGTCTAGTGTTGCAGCCAACCCGGGCGATTCAGTTGTTGTGAAACTAATTCTAAATCCCGATAAGGATGTAGATAGAGGCCCTTACACAGTTTTAGTCTCGCTTCGTTCAGGTGATGATGTAATCACTACATTTGAACTACAAACCTCTTCATCGCCTGCAGAGGGTAACAAGGGATTGTTCAATCTAGTCCCATGGTATGTTTCTTTAACAATTGTTACAGTCGTTATTGGTTTACTTATTATCGGCTCGCGGAAGATGAAAAAATCGGGCTCAGTTGGTGAAACAATTTCCCAACAAATTATGACCCAGACCTATGGTAACCAAGGTGATGCAGGTAGCCGTCGCGAAAAAGCACTAGATATCGGTCTATCTCAAGATGATATGACTAGCGGTGAAGTGTCTCAAGAAGAGATTGCTGCAGCACTGGCAAAGTCTATGGCAGAACAGTTTACTCCCCCTGATATAAAGCCAATCCCAGCACCGGGACTGGTGCCACTGGGAATGCCGCCTGCCGGCATGCCTCCATTGGGCAAGGTGCCTGCTGGTATGCCACCAAAAACCCCTTCCACTTTCCCAAATATCCCGACACCGCCAGTAGCACCGTTGAACCGTGCTCCAGACTCTAGAAATATTCCCCCACCTTTGCCCGCAACAGGACTGCCTGCAGGTTGGACCATGGAACAGTGGAATGCTTACGGCCATATGTGGCTCGAGAAAAACCAGCAGTAAGTGTTAGTTTGAAATTAGATGAACTATTGGATACACTATGGCTAACATAGTATTGTTCGGACCCCCTGGCGCAGGTAAAGGGACGCAAGCTGTCAGAATAACGGAATCTACTGGCCTACCGCAAGTATCAACAGGTGATATGTTACGTGCCGCGGTCAAGAACAACACCCCAACCGGTATTGCTGCAAAAAAATTCATGGACGCAGGCCAACTAGTCCCCGATCAGATTATAATTGACCTAATCGAACAGAGAATAAACGAGCCAGATGCGATTGATGGGTTGATGTTTGATGGTTTCCCTCGGACGATTCCTCAGGCTGTAGCACTGTCTAAAATTACTCAAGTTTCTCATGTTATTGCAATCGAGGTTCCAGACGAGAAAATAGTCGAAAGAATATGTGGCAGATTTTCCTGTACCAAATGCGCCGCAGTTTTTCACGATATATTCAATCCAACAAAGGTAACTGGCGTATGTGATTTGTGTGGTAGTTCCGAAATGAAACGACGTGCTGATGATAATGAAACGACTGTTTTGCAAAGATTAGCTGCCTACCACGAACAGACCTCGCCGTTGGCCGAGTGGTATGAACAGCAGGGAATATTGTCCCGCATTGATGGCGATCGGGATATAAATCAAATTACACAAGATATTTTAGCAGCGTTAATTGCTTAGGTGATTCAATGAAATCATCAAAGTCGTTGAGAAAATCCCGGCTTAAACGTCAAGCAACATCCAAACAGATACAACAACAGCTCTGTGATATAATCAACGACATCCCTCAAGCTCAATCTGAACTCAGACAAAACGCAGCACACAAACTATTTGCTCTAAATAAAAAGCATCGACTGAAAATGCCAAAAGATATTGGTTTGATGGTGTGTAAGAAATGTTATGTCATACTAAATTCAACTAACTCAATGACTAGAATCAGAGACGGGAAGTTAATCAAGACATGTAAAATTTGTAACTACGTTAGGCGGATTGGGGGAAGTAAAAGTAACTGGAGGTCTCGAAGTGCCTAAGATTCCTCAAAAAATCAAAAAATCTGCTCTCTCAAGGGATCTTAAACCAACCATTAGGGTTGGGAAATCTGGACTAACGAATAATCTCATTTCAGAGATAAAGGACCAATTGTCGAATAAGGAATTAGTCAAGGTAAAAATAAATCGTGGTTTATTCGATAAGAGGGATTTAGGTGATGTTTGGGCTCATCTTGCTAACACAACAGAATCAGTCTTAGTCAGTGCACGAGGAAATGTTGGTGTTCTGTGGAAACAGTAGTGGTTTCATGCAAATGCTCAAAGATACAGTTCATTTGGCCAACCACAAGGGATGACTAATGTTCAACTTAGTAGACAAAAATAGCCGTTCAAAAAGAATTGCGTTCACACTTCTGCTCGTAGTGGGCTGTCTATCAATTATCGGCCACACAACAGCCGCCGGGTCAGGTGGCACCGATGTTCACATAGAGTTGACCATCAAAGACGGTATGAAGAACACCGCCATTGGCGTTGGTTTAGCCATTCTAATTTGCGTTTACATATTGATTATATTTGAAACAGTACACAGAACACTGGCCGCTGCATTGGGTGGTCTAACAGCAGTAATTGCGCTGAACTACTTCACCGTAGAGCCTGCCTTGAGCCTCAAAGCTGTTACGACGATGATTGATTGGGAAACGATAGGACTCCTGCTTGGAATGATGGTGATGGTGGGTGTTATATCTCACACCGGGGTATTCGAATGGTTTGCCGTCGAAGCATACAAAAGAAGTGAGGGTTCCATATGGTCGCTTGTAGTTATATTGTGCATAGTGACCGCCGTTTTATCCGCATTTCTCGACAATGTTACGACAATTCTGTTGCTCACTCCGGTGACCATTCAACTTGCCAAGGTGTTAGATTTACAACCTGTTCCGTTATTAATTGCTGAGGTGCTGTTTTCGAATATTGGTGGGGCTGCCACGATGATTGGCGATCCGCCAAACATCATGATTGGGTCAGGACTTTCCCCAGATGCTATCGAGCGGGCCGAAGGGGGAAAATATGCAGAACTGGCCAGCGATGGGGTGAATTTTAATGATTTCATAATTGAAATGGCACCCGGAATATTGATGACAGTTGTTCCAGCATTTATGCTACTCAAGTGGATGTATCGTGATGAATTTTCCGGTAAACGTGTTCGGGATGTCGCCGAACTCGAAGCAAAATATGGTATCAAGGATTACAAGATGCTGACCACCAGTGGATTCATATTAGGTCTGGTTATACTTGGATTCTTCTTACACCCAATAACTCATATGCCTGTATCTTGGATTGCTCTTGGGGGTGCTGTGTTGATGTTGCTCGCTACCAACAGACACGAACTGGACGAACCGTTGGAAGAGGTTGAGTGGACTACATTGCTGTTCTTCGCTGGCTTGTTTGTTTTAGTTCACTCTCTACAATACATGGGTGTAATAAACTTCATCGGTGAATACGTGGAGCGTGCTATAGTTTGGTTCCCTCAAGGTGAGGATGGCATTGTCCGCTTAACTGCAGCAATGCTTATTCTTCTATGGGTTTCTGCCGTTGCTTCAGCTTTCATTGATAACATACCATACACTGCTACCATGATTCCAATTGTTCTGCAGATTTCCCAAGGAGCAAATGTCGACTTAGGACCTCTAATTTGGGCACTGGCATTTGGCGCGTGTTTGGGCGGTAATGGGACCCTAATTGGGGCCTCAGCGAACGTCGTGATGGCAGGAATGTCCGAAGAGGCAGGTTACCCCGTTTCATTCAATGAATTTTTCAAAGCAGGATTCCCTATGATGATTTTGACCACTGCCATAGTCTCCCTTTACATGGTGCTAGTCTATGCCGTAGGTGGCGGTGGTGCAATGTGGAAACTAGCATTGCTGGCGATTACAACAATCGGCATTGTATACCAGGTTTACCGAGGCCGGTCCAAAGGCAAAAATTTAGCAGATTCACTAGTTGACCATGATTTGGAAGAATTGAAAGAATTAGCCGAAGATAAACTGAGCAAAGCAAAATCAGTGGTTGCCGGAATAACCGAGTCCGAATGACTACTTATTCGGTGTTTGAAGCATACAATTGAAAGCCAATGCTGTGTTGGTATATTTAGGTCGGGCTATGTTTGAATGCAGCATCTGCGGATTGTTATCTCTCAATGCAATATCGTGTCCAGCCTGCGGGAGTCAGAATCTTATTGATTTATCATCCAGTGACTCAACTGCTGAAGATTTGCCCGCTGTGATACCCGGGTTAGATGAGGCTGCTGAATCTTGGCATGAAATTGAGGGCTCAAATGATGTAGATGATGGTTCTGATCACGTCATTGCACAAAATAATTCTCAGGAAAGTAGCTTGCCGTTTGGGTTTTCTGGAGAATCAAACATTCAAGAGTCAAGGCTCCCTTTTGGAATTGGAAGTCATTCGGATGGCATACCATTCGATAATGAAGTGCCTCCACCGGGGATAACTCTGCAAGAAGAATTGAATTTAGCAAGTGAACAACCAAGACTGAATCAGTTGGAAGATTCTAACGACAGTGAGGTATCCGATGGTGCAAGCGATGAACATAGAGAGCCATTGCTAGAGGTTGTTGTTGAACGGCCAAAACCAGTCCGAATTGAACCCATACAGGAGCCAAAGACTGCTGTAATACAACCGGAAAACGATGAATTATTACCGGCTGAATTCGAATCCCCCACAACGATATCAGATGAGATTCCAGAGGAGTGGCGCATATCTGTAACTGAAGCGAACATGGAAGAAATCTATTCGATGAAGCAGGAGGTTGTAGAGGTAGTTCACCAATATGAGGATGATGTGGTGGTCTTTGATCACGCAGCCGAACAATCAGTCGTCATAGAGCCTAATTTTGACATTCAAGAATCTGAAATATTATCCTTAGAGCTGCATCCAGCAAGAGCGCTAGATGTTGATACTTCAAGAAATCCTGAGTGCCGCGAAGACTTGGATGCAGGATACTTTGCCATTGCAAAAAATAGTTGGGCTGAAGCCGCCATAAAATTCCAAAAAGTTGCTGCTAGGATGCACGGTGATCCAGCGGTATTCAACAACTACGGCTTGGCGCTGCTACAACGCGCGATTGAAATGGCTAAAGATCGAAACGAGTCCGTACAGATCCTGGCTGCATCGCAATTTGAATCTGCTATTTTAGCGCTCAGGGAAGCGGCAAAATCAGCACCTGAAGAACCGGTAATCTTGCTCAACCTTGCTCATGCATTATTAGTCAGCGGCCGGTCTGAGAAAGCGCAAAAGGTTATCTCGGTGCACAACAAAAAATACCCTAATTCAGTTGAAGGCATTAACCTTGAGGCTGCTGCACTAGTGAGTTTAGGACAAAGTGTCAATGCAAAAGCAAAACTGTCGGGGTTTAGAGGAGATTCAGTTGTTGATGAAAACCTCGCTCGATTGTTGTAGATTTTTTGATGAGATTATATGCCGGTCTGACTGTGCCGTAAAAACGGTCCAGTCGGCACTTTTTACCGATAAAAATGACCTGCACAAACCGATTTATTCATATACCCGAGGTAGGTCGGTTGCTTGCTTAGCACCTTGGCATGCCTATGTCGGGGGAAGGGCTGAGGAGGACCAACCCAGAGGAGTTGGTCTTTTGTGGAAGCCGAATTGGCATGAATTAGATACCGAAGGGTTACTCGCATGGTGTGGTAACATACATGTGATGCTACAACCCAACTGGGGGATCGCTCGGCTCGAGTGCCGATGAAGGTCGTGACAAG
>Ga0160422_10000402_pt1 | contig 25976 bp, 23 predicted proteins | sample Fk160mmetaG_FD_108192 | JGI IMG/M metagenome (GOLD analysis project Ga0160422, IMG submission 108192) | Marine microbial communities from the Central Pacific Ocean - Fk160115 60m metaG | ecosystem: Environmental > Aquatic > Marine > Oceanic > Photic zone | place: The Central Pacific Ocean...
GTACCTTTTACCTGTTCAAATGCCCTGCAATTCCTTTTATTTCTCTAATGGAGTCAATTCACCAAAGAATCCCTCACAGGCCACCGTTTCTTTTCGTTGATGAAATCATCGAAATTACCGAGAGTTCGGCAAAGACAAAACTGAAGGTACGAGTAGAGATGCCATTCTTCAAAGGGCACTATCCCGGAAACCCAATTATGCCGGGCGTGCTCTTGAGTGAGGCAGTTTTTCAAACTGGAGCGATCTTTCTCTCCGACCACATGAAAGGGGAACATGCCCTGACTGACGAATCGGTAACCCCAGTACTTTCCCGGATTAGGGACGCGCGCTTCAAGAGAATGGTCAAACCAAGTGACGAAATTGAAATTTCCGTGTTCCTTGGAGAAAAGATCGGGCAGTTCTTCAACATGAGAGGGGAAATACGAAACGAAGGGAAAGTTGCCATGACCGTCTCTTTCGCTCTTGCGTTGGTTAAAAACGAAAGCGCATGAGCTTTCTAGAACTAAAGGGGAAAACGTTTCTTGTCACTGGAGTGGCAAACAGAAAGAGCGTCGCCTGGTCCGTATCTCAGACTCTTGAGGATGAGGGCGCAAAGGTAATTTATTCCGTCCGAAGCGAAAAGCGTAAGGAGGAGCTTTGCAAACTTTTAGGGGAAAGGAGCATTTTTGTTTGTGACGTTGAGAATGAACGGCAAATCAAGAGATTGGGCAGAACAATCGCACAAGAACACGAAGGTCTTCTCGACGGAATCCTTCATTCGATCGCTTTCGCCAATTACTCGGAAGGCTTGAAACCCTTTCACGAAACGAAAAGGGAGGACTTCCTCCAGGCTACGCAAATCTCATCTTTTTCACTCATAGAGTTAGCCAACTCCTGCAAGAGCATCCTGGCCGAAGATGCGTCGGTCGTGACGATTGGAATTTCATCAACTGAGGTGACTGCGGAAAACTACGGTTACATGGCGCCCATCAAGGCATCCTTGGAGACCAGCGTCCGGTATTTGGCTAAGTCTTTCTCTTCCGACTCAAGGGTGCGCTTCAACTCGGTCAACGCAGGTCCTTTGAAGACATCCGCATCCGCAGGAATTCCCGGTTACCTAACGAACTATCTGTATGCGGAAAAACTCACTTACCGCAAACAAGCGCTCACAACTCAGGAAGTCGCCAACCTGGCAACCTTTCTTCTCAGTTCAAGATCCTCGGGGATCAATGGCCAGGGGATTGTGATTGATGCGGGAATGGGCTTCAATTACTTCGACAGGGAAATTGTCGAATCCTCCATGAAGTTAAAGTGAAGTTTTCGAAAGTTGGCATTGAAGCGATGGCCTATGCATTGCCTCAAACAATCACGACCTCACATGAGCTTGAGGGCGAATTATCACCCCTCTACGAAAAACTCAATTTGCAGACTGGGAGGCTTGAGTTAATGACGGGAATTCGCGAACGCAGATTTTGGCCAAGCGGACACCTGCCTTCATCCGCATCCGCAGAGGCGGGACTCAAATTGCTTCGGGAAGGAATCAATCCTGGCGAGGTCGACCTCTTGATTCACTCGGCGGTATGCCGGGATCGGCTCGAACCCGCTACGGCATCCTACGTTCATCGGACCATGGGACTGGGTTCATCCACGCAAATCCTCGACGTTTCCAATGCATGCCTGGGTTTCCTGAATTCGCTCATCTTAGGGGCTTCAATGATTGAGTCCGGGCAAATCAAACGAGCAATTATAACAGCAGGGGAAAACGGCAAACCCCTCGTAGAGGAAACCATTAGGCGTCTGAATGGCGAGGAACATGACCGTCAGTCGATCAAGCCCTACTTTGCAAACCTCACCATCGGGGCAGCGGCAGTTGCCTGGTCCATTGCCCACAAGGACTTGCTGACGGCTTCCTCACCGAGCCTAGGAAGTTACGCAATCGAGACCGACACCTCTCACAACCAATTATGTGAGGGCGAAACCGCGGGGGATGGACTTTTTATGCAAACCGATTCTGAGGAACTTCTTCATGCCGGGATTGCCGTAGCGAAAAACGCATGGAAAAAATTTACTTCCCGGTCGGAAGAATGGATCCTCAACCCAGATCTTATTGTGACCCATCAGGTTGGTAAGGCTCACACCCATGCGGTCCTGGATGCTCTTGGATTAGATCATCAAAAGAATTTCTCCACCTTTGAAAAGCTTGGTAATTGCGGGTCCGCATCGCTTCCCATCACTTACACGATGGCATGCGAGGAAGATTCTGCCGTATTGAGCTCTCGTTCCGTTCTTCTGGGTATCGGAAGCGGACTTTCCAGCCTTTTCCTTGCCCTCAACCCTTGAGTAGTTTTGGTCACATGAATTCCGAATACGATTTTTCGGGGAATTTTTTTGAAACCAAAACCGGTTACAAAATGCATTACCTGGATGAGGGGCCAAGGAGCGACAACGTCCCTTTGCTTTTGCTTCATGGAAATCCAACTTGGTCATTCTTCTATCGAAAAATCATCAAATGCCTCAGTTCGGAAAAGCGTTGCATTGCTCCGGACCACATCGGGTGCGGGCTCTCCGAAAAACCGAATTTTAGAAACTTCCCCTATGACCTTCAGACTCATTCCGGAAACCTGATCGATCTTCTGGACAATTTGGGTGTCAAAAAAGTGATTCTGGTATTGCATGACTGGGGTGGGGCGATCGGCCTTACCGCGTTCCGCAACCAACCCGAACAAATCGAGAAAATCGTTCTTCTTAACACTGCCGCATTTCCGTCCACCGACGTGCCAAAAAGAATTCTTCTCTGCAGAACTCCCGTTTTAGGGCAAATTTTAGTGCGCGGCCTAAACGGATTTGCCGGTCCCGCAACTTGGATGGCCACATCAAAGGGGTTGAGTAAGGAAGCCAAAAACGGCTTACTTCATCCTTACCGATCATGGCAGGACCGGGTTGCTGTTTGGCGTTTCGTCAAGGATATCCCCTATGAAAAGGATCATCCTTCGCTCAAACTCCTTCAGGACACGTCGGAAAAACTTAACTCCTTCCGCTCGACTCCAGTCATGACATGTTGGGGCATGCGCGACTTTTGCTTTAGCCCGAAATTTCTGGAAGCATGGAAGGACAGGTGGCCCCATATGATGGTCCATGAAATGCACCATGCAGGGCATTATGTTCTCGAAGATTCATATGAGGAGTGCGAGGCGAGAATGAAGCCTTTTCTTTTGGAGTAAGTATTTTCGATTTCAACCCGCTTGGCTTGCAATGCCGAGAGAAGACTTGCATAGTAATGTTGTGCCAGACAGCAAAAGACTTGCCAGTAGACAGGAAAGAGGGGGAAACGTTGTCCCCATTTCTCCCTATGACAACACCTCAAACGCCTATAAAAAGGAAACGCCCAAACGAGCTGAGGCAAGCTTTGGTTTCTATTTGAGCCTGGCTTTGCTTGTTTTCGCCACTGTATTCTTTCTGGCGCTATACGACATGGCCGTCGAAACATGGACGCGCATCAAGTAACGGAAGCACAAAGGACCCGACCATTGAAAGTAGAGTCCGAATTGTTCTCCCGCCATCTGCTTGAGGAACGGCGATTGTCCCCAAACACTCAAAGGAATTATCACCAGGCAATCCAAGCCTTGGGGCTTTGGCTTGCGCAAGAATATGATCCGAAGATTCCCGTCGACTCGATCACCTCCAATCACGTTCGGGGGTACCTGATTGAGATTCAGGGTACTCTTTCACGAGCCACCATTCGCAATCATTTCTCTGGTTTGCGGACTTTCTTCAGGTTCCTCCTTTCCAGAAAACTCGTTCGCGCCAACCCCTTCCAGAATCTGACTTTGCCCAAGGTGGAGAAGAAGCTGCCGGTGTTCCTGACCGAAAAGCAAGTCCGAACCTTGGTTGACCCAACTGATCCCACCGCCGAGGAGACTATTCCGAGCAGTTCCTTTCATCAAATGAGAGATCAAATGATCATTCTGCTTCTTTATGGCGGAGGTTTGCGAGTCAGTGAGTTGATCGGCCTAAGCTATGGCGCAATTGACTTTAAGAACGCAACGGTTCGCGTCCTAGGGAAGGGTAAGAAGGATCGCATTTGCCCAATCGGCCAATCGGCCGCGCAGGCTGTTTCGAGCTTTCGCGACAATCACGCCAGAGATGCATCTTTTGACAGCCCCGTGGTCATCAATCGAAGTGGTGGGCGATTATCCGCAAGGGCCGTTCAATCCATGCTTAAGAAACGTCTGCGCTCCGCCGATTTGCCTAGTGACATGACCCCACATAAACTTCGGCACTCCTTCGCCACCCACCTTCTTGACCAGGGAGCCGACTTGCGTGCGGTACAGGAACTTTTGGGGCATTCAAGTCTGTCCACCACTCAAGTTTATACACACGTTTCCGTTGCCCGTCTCAAACAGACTCACCTGCAAGCCCATCCGAGAGCCTGAAAAGAACCGACTATTTCATTTGGAGCCTATCCTTTGCCCCGCTTCTCTATTCTCTGGCGCTCTGGTATGCCGATGGATCTCGATTGGGTCTCTGGCGAACCAGCACAAGTTCAGTCCGGGAAGTTCCGGTCATCGAGGGAATGCCCGAACTTGGCATGCAGCAACTGGTAACTTGGGAGCAAGGGTTCGTATCCGGCATCGAAACCCCTGCAATCGGTCTTATTTTGTCCGGGTCGCTCATATCCTATTTGCTTTTAAGAAAAAGACAGGGTAAGTGAACAGAAGAACCAATTACGATTATGTCCAAAACAATATTCCCAACCCTGACCCTAGCGCTTCTTTCTACCTTTGCGTATTGCTCTGCAAAATCCTTCGACTTCAAGGATCCCAAAGGAGTGAACAACATTATTTTTCAGATGGACGCGCCCTTGGAGTCCATTAACGGTTCCGCTGATGGAATTAGCGGCATGGTTTCCTTTGACCCCCAAAAACCCGAAAAGACCACAGGTAGCATTCTATTGAATGCTTCATCCCTACACGTGGGCAACAAACTGCTCAAGGAACACATGCTTGGAAAGGATTGGATGAACGTATCCAAGTACCCGACTGTAAAATTCAATCTCTCCAAGCTCACCGACATCAAAAGACAAGGCATCGACCTCATCGCGGTTGCCGAAGGCAAAATGACGATACGAAACGTAACCACTCATATGCTTATCCCCGTAAAACTTACCTACTTGAAGGACATGCTTGTCAAAAGAAACCGAGTTCCCGGGGACTTGCTTGTCCTACGGGCAAAGTTCGTTGTTAAAAGGGATGATTTTAATATTCAGAAAGGCAAGAATTTGGAGAAGGTCGCAAATGAAATCGAAATTTCTTTAAACCTTGCAGGAGCGTCTCCTGATTCATAGTATTGCATTTACCCCATGGAGAAAACTTCCCCCAGTTTTCTCCACCCCAACAAGCGAGAACGCAAACGCGTTCTCGCTTTTTCTTTTATGCCATGTTATCTAAATCGGTTAAAATTTTTTTCCAATGCCCGAAGAAAACATCCATCCTGTCACAGACAAATTACTGGATCGCCCGACCAAGGAACTCTCCCTTGGCGCTCGCGCTGGGGTTTTTTGGCTGTGCGGGCTTTCAGGTTCCGGTAAAAGCACCCTTGCAAGCGAACTGGAACTCTCTTTAAGCGAGCGTGACATTCATTCCATCGTTCTGGACGGCGATAACCTGCGCTCTGGAATTAACCAAGGTCTTGGCTTTACGGACGAAGATCGTATGGAAAACATCCGTAGAACTGCCGAAATAGCCAAACTTCTCGTTCGCAATGGTCTTGTAGTCATCGTTTCCCTGATCACTCCGCTCAAACGCTATCGCCAGCGAGTTGCAGAAATTATTGGCTCTTCCGATTATCATGAAGTTTTCGTCAAGGCTTCCTTCGATCATTGCCAAAAGCGAGACGTCAAGGGATTGTATGCAAAAGCCGCAAAGAACGAAATCGACTTCTTTACGGGCAAATCTTCCGATTTCGAAGAACCCTCCGAGCCTTGGCTCGCTCTCGATACGGAGAATCAATCCCTACGTCAGTCCGCCGAAACGCTCGAGGCCAAGGTACTTGAAGTGATCAGTCGCTCATAACTTATTCATTTTCAGCAAACCATGCAGAATTATAACCTCACCCATCTCAAACAATTGGAATCGGAAGCCATTTTCGTACTTCGTGAAACCGCTTCGCAATTCGAGAGTCCGGCTTTGCTTTTTTCCGGCGGAAAAGACTCCATTGTCATGGCCCATCTCGCAACCAAGGCTTTTTGTCCGGCAAAAGTTCCCTTTCCCTTTTTGCACGTCGATACGGGACATAACTTTCCTGAAACCATTGAATTCAGAGATCAATACATTAAACGAATCAATGCCCAGCTGATCGTTGCCCAGGTGCAGGATTCAATCGACCGTGGCAGTGCCATTGAGGAGAAGGGAAAGGGGGCAAGTAGAAATTCCCTGCAATCCGTCACTCTGCTGGAAGCCATTGAGAATGAATCCTTTGACGCATGCCTGGGAGGTGGCCGAAGGGATGAGGAAAAGGCTCGAGCAAAGGAAAGGTTCTTTTCGCATCGGGATGCATTTGGGCAATGGGACCCGAAAAACCAAAGACCTGAGCTTTGGAATCTTTTCAATGGTCGCAAGGCGGCAGGTGAAAACTTCCGCGTTTTCCCACTCAGCAATTGGACGGAAATGGATGTCTGGCAATACTGCAAGTTGGAGGGGATCAAGCTCCCTTGCTTGTACTTTGCCCATAAACGTGAGGTTTTCGAAAGAAACGGTTCTTTGCTCGCGGTCACAGAATTCGCTAAACCCGAAGAGAATGAAACCGTGATGAAGGAGCTCGTTCGTTTCAGGACGATAGGGGATGCGACTTGTACGGGAGCCGTAAGGTCTTCTGCATCCGACCTTGATGAGGTGATCGCCGAAGTCGCTGCTTCCCGGGTTACCGAGCGGGGCTCTCGCGCCGATGACAAAAGGTCTGAAGCGGCTATGGAAGACCGTAAGAAGCAGGGCTATTTCTAACACTCTCCATTGCAAAATGACACAAGACACCAAGAACTATTTGAATATGGACCTACTGCGGTTCTCGACTGCAGGTAGCGTTGACGATGGGAAAAGCACCCTAATCGGAAGACTCTTTCATGACACCAAGGCAATCTTCGAAGATCAACTCGAGGCAATCGAAAAGACAAGCAAGCAACGAGGGGACGAAAACCTTAACCTTGCCCTTTTGACGGATGGGCTGAGAGCGGAACGCGAACAGGGCATCACGATTGACGTTGCCTACAGGTACTTCGCCACTCCTCGCAGAAAATTCATTATAGCAGACACGCCTGGGCACATTCAGTACACCCGCAATATGGTGACCGGAGCTTCGACCGCAAACCTCGCCCTCATCCTGGTGGATGCAAGACATGGTGTCGTAGAACAGACTAGGAGACATGCTTTCATTGCGGACCTGCTCGGGATCAAGCATGTTGCAGTCTGCATCAACAAGATGGATCTGGTAGGGTATGAAGAGGAAGCATACGGTAAGGTTTTGCAGCAGTTCATGGAGTTTTCCAGTCGCTTGGAAAACTTGACCGAACTGACCTTCATTCCGATCAGTGCCTTAAAGGGAGATAACGTCGTCGATCGTTCGGAGAACATGGATTGGTACAAGGGACCTCCGCTTCTCTACCACTTGGAAAACGTTTACGTTGGATCGGATGCCAATCATATTGATGCTCGCTTTCCGGTTCAATGGGTCATACGTCCTCATTCCGACAAGCACCATGATTTCCGTGGATTTGCCGGAAGAGTGGCGGGAGGGGTCTTCAAGACCGGTGATGACGTCGTCGTTCTGCCATCGGGTTTCTCGACGAAAATCAAGAAAATCCTCCTGGCTGACCAAGAGCTACAGGAAGCCTTTTATCCTCAATCAGTTACCATTCTTCTTGAAGACGAAATTGACGTGAGTCGAGGTGATATGCTGGTAAAACCCAACAATCAACCCACATCCTCTCAGGACTTGGAAGCCCAAATCTGTTGGTTTTCGAGTTCCAAGAAACTGAAAAAGGGAGTCAAATGCCTCTTTCGTCAAACCACCAAAGAGGTTCAGGCCATCGTTTCCGAAGTCCGTTACAAAATTGACGTAAATACTCTTAGGAAAAATGAGGAGGAGCTTGAGTTTGGAATGAACGACATCGGGAGAATTTGCCTGCGCGTATCTTCACCCATTTTTCATGACAGCTATCGGAGAAACCGAAACACCGGAAGCTTCATTTTAGTTGACCCTTTTTCAAACGAAACTCTGGCGGCAGGCATGATGAGATGAGTCGCTTGTCATCGAAAAGACTCGAGCAGTTGAAGGAGTTGGGCCTACGCCTGATTGACCAGCGTAACGCCAGAATCCTTGTCCATCCCTTGGGCAACTCATCGGGCTATTGGTTCGGGGGTGGGAATCTAATTCTTGATCACGATGGAACAATATTGATCAGTGGAAGATTTCGGAACGAAGGGGATGCTCGAACGGGAACTGGAGCAGGAGCAAGAGGTTTGGAATGCGCCATTTTCCGGGGAAGCTCACCATACTCCGAATTTGAAAAAGCGCTTTCCTTAAGCAAGCAGGATCTCTCTGCTTATCAAGAGGTCGTTTCCATCGAAGGAGTCTCTCTCCTCCCGAGCCTTCAAGCATCCGGGCAATTCGAACTTTACGTTTCAACCGAGAAGAAGATTTCCTACCCGAAGCAGTTGATTCATTTCCAGAAGCCCGGAACGGGCGTTTGGTCCATCGATCATCTTCCCCTGGGTGATTTCTCGAATTCACCGAATCCAGATAGCATTAAGCCCATAGCAAATACCCAAAACCCCGGAACTCTTCATATCAAGGACCCTGTGGCATTTCGTTTTAATTCGGAAACCACTCACATCATCCACTGCAATCACCCCTTCTCATGGTCCAGTTCCAACAGCGGGCTACTGACCCAAAAGTCGACTGATGAAAACTTCTCCATGGTCTCGGAAAACATCCTCCCAAGAGGAAACAGTTGGGACGTTGCCTGTTCTCGGATCACGGAACGTTTGCCCATACCTAAAATCGGGGCATTCGCAGAACTCCCGGACTTATCCCTTTATTTCTATGACGGCGCCGAATGCCTTCGACCGCTGGATCAAAACCTGAAGGCGGCCAAGCGACCGAGAGGCTACTCCTGCGAGGAGATCGGTGGTTTGGCCTGGGGTTGGGACAACGAGTTCCCGAAACTGCAAAAGCTTTCCGTTGACTTTCCTCTTTTCATTTCACCGCATGGTACCGGTTGCAGCCGTTACGCATCCGCACTCCCTCTACCGGATGGCTCCATCTTTGCGACTTGGCAACAATCTCAACCAGATTACTCCCAGCCACTCGTTGGCAATCATCTCCCCGAATCGGAAGTGAATAGAATTCTCGCATCTTAATTCTCATTAGGCAGAGGACTTCCATTTTCGGAATTCACAAATCTCATTCCATGAAAAAACTCCCTCACGCTCCACTCTTCCTTCTTCTTGGATTATGCATAAACGCCACAGCCCAAAAGCCTTACGTTTGGACCACGGATCATATGCACGTTGGCGTACGCTGGCAGCCATTCGGCCTGGAAAAGTGTGAAGTTTATGATTCCAATCGCCCCTTGATCAAGGAGCACAGCAGTTATGCTCAATTTTGGGTCAGTTGGAATGCGGCCGAACCTCATGCAAGGAGCATCGACTACAAAAACCACATGTCGGGCTACCTCAAGGCGATTGATCATGCCGTAAACTTATGCATGGAGCGTGGACTCCACGCTGAACTCGTGATGTGGCACACTCCGGCCTGGGCGTCCGAAAGCGGAAAAGCGGGTGCATGGAAACCTAGGGTGGGGGAGTATCCCAAGTTCGTCGCTCGCATGGCAAAACACTTCAAAGGTCGAGTGGGAGCCTACCAACTCTATCACGAGGTGAATCTTCAAGGGATGATGAACCAAGCAAACATGGATTTCATCAAACGGGAAATCTTCACTAATGGAGCGAAAGCGATTCGGAAGGTTTATGACGAGGCCCCAAAGGTTCAGGTCATCGTTTCCACTTCAGGCACGTCACCCTGCCAACCATGTGGGGTAAGAGAGGGATTGAGAGGTGATGGGGCGGCTGCAGTGGACGACTATTACAACCAGCTAATCGCAGACGATGAACTTATGAACCAGGTTGATGCGCTTAATTTAAACATATCCGATCATGCGAATGGGTATGGAATGATGGATGGTGCTCTAATCCCGAATTGCTGGACGCAATATGACTTGGCCCGAAAAAAATTGGATGCGTCCAAGTACCGATCCAAGAAAATCCTGTCCTCCGAATCATGGATCGTATGGGATGGTTCGAACAACAATAATGACGTCAACGCAGACGGCAGGAAAGATGAAAGGGATGCTTTTGAGAAAACCATCACCATCTATGGCAAAGTGTTGGAACGAGGCTTAAACACGGTGAATCTTCCTTGGTGCGACAATTCGAGCCGATGGTCCATGGGTTTGACGAAGCGAGTGGATTACACCGGCCAAGTTCAAAGGCAAAAACCCGAGTGGGTGATTCCATCGATAGACGGAGGCCCGGGAATCATAACCAGAAAACTCGGTATTCATGGCCCGGAAGAAAGACTCAAGCCATTTGAGGTCAAGGAAGATGGTCTTCGTTTCACGGAAAAGGACTATGCAAACCCAAGTGACCCAAATCACTTGCACTATTACGTATGGCGTTGGTATTCGCAAATAGCAGGTGGGAGTAACGAGGTGATTCGTCACGCAATCTCAGGCGAAAGGGAAAATGACGTAACGGCGATTGGCAATGGCCTGACCGGAAGCGAGCAGTATAGGATCTCATCCTACGACCGAACGGAGAAATCCTTCACCGTCTTGGTATATGCAAGTGGAGCGGCAGGTCGAGGTGGTTTTGAGGTCAGCATTCCCTCCACGATTCAAAACGGAAGGTACTACAACAACGAACACTCCATGATCGATTTTCGGGGAGAGGGCTTCAAGGAAGGCTCTTCTTATTCCGCTCGAGCCGTAACCAAGGATATTGACCGGAACACGGGAGCTGACCGAAACCTCTCGGTGCAGGAAAAAAAGGGGTTGATCGTAAGGGAGGGAAAACTGACTTTTCGGATTGGAGCCAACCGCAGGTTCACCAAAGTCGAGTTTTTCGCCGAGGAGTAAGCCCCGAATGGCTTGAGCTTACAACTTCCTGACCTTCAAGTTGCGATACCAAACGGGATCGCGGTGGTCCTGAAGGAGGATTGGTCCGTTCCAACTGCCGAAGCCCTCGTTTTTCCTGTACTTGCTTTTCTCAAATCTTTTTTTCCAATCCTCGGTACCCCAAGTGACGCTTACGACCTTCTCACCATTCAACCAATGTTCCAGATGGTTTTCTTTGGCGACAATTCTTCCCTTGTTCCACTGACCCACGGGTTTTAACGGTTTCGAGTCAGGAGCAGCCACCAATTCGTAAAGCGAGCCAGCCCGATGGGTCGGATTTTTGTTGTCCCTGTGTTTTTCGTCATCAAGCACCTGGTATTCCAGACCCAAGCTTCCGCGGGTTCTGTATTTGATTCCACTGTTTCCGGCTTCGGAGATTTTCCATTCGAAGGAAAGTTCGAAATCCTTGAACTTACCCTTGGTTACTATATCCCCGCTGGAAGCTTTGCGGTGAACCACGCCGTCCTTGACCTCCCAAGTCTTATCAACAGGCTTGCCGTTCACTTTCATCCATTGCGAGAAGTCATCGCTCTTGAACAAATTGATGAAATCTTCCGCCCGAGCGCTGCGTATGGCAAGCAAGGCAAAGATTGTCGCCATAACAATGGTTCGATTAATTTGATTATTCATAACTAAGTATTAGCTTTACTTTCGATTTCGACGAAATGCTACAATGATTTAGTCTTCCGAGAAGTTTTTTTTGGAATAATAATCCATTCGATGAGTAAAAAGTTATGGACTTTGATGGGCGATGTGAAACATGATTGATCTATGAATCGAAGAAACTTTTTGCTCACCACGACCGGATCTTTTGCCCTGAGTTCTTTTTCAATCGGGCAAAGCAAGTCCTTTAAAGGCAGAATCCACAAGGCGGTTAAATTCGGATCCAAACCAAACGAGAAGAGAATGCAGGAACTCAAGAATCTTGGGTTCGATGGAATCGAAGGTTCCGCTCCGGGATTGCAGGTCGATGAAATGAAGAAGGCATGCTCAAAACATGAATTGCCGATGCACGGGGTGGTCTACAACAAGCATTGGAAGGTTCGATTGTCTGACCCGAACCCCGAAGTGCGTGAGGCAAGCAGAGTGGGGCTTGCTCAAGCGATGCGAGAAGCAAAGGGGGTGGGGGGAACTTCCGTCCTGCTTGTGCCGGGAGCAGTCCGTGGGGAGAAAGAAACCCACCAGTTGGTGTGGGATCGCTCCATCGCCCAAATCCGGAAGTTAATACCTCTGGCGGAAGAACTTCGCATACATATTCTCATCGAAACCGTCTGGAACGGCTTTTGTTACAAACCCGAACAGTTCAGGGATTATATCGATGAAATCAACAGTCCATGGGTGCAAGCGTACTACGACATTGGAAATATGCAAAAATTCGCGCCGAGCCACGAATGGATTCGAATTTTAGGTAAAAGGACCTTGAAACTGGACGTCAAGGATTGGGGTTCGAAAAATGGATTTTGCCCGCTGGGTCAGGGGGACGTGAACTGGAGCAAGGTCCGAGACGAGCTCGAGAAATTGGATTTCAAAGGCTGGGCGACGCGAGAAGGAAACGACGGCGGGGTCGAAAAAACCGCCAAATTGATGAACGAACTGCTCGGTCTGTAGCTTAAGCTCCCTCCGATTATAGATAGCCTAAGCTTCGTAGGGCACGAAATCGTAGTCCATTGCCTTAAGCAAATCCATCAACTTCCGTCCATACCTTAGGTAAATGTCCATCGGGTCTTCCGAAGTCTGGTTTTGGGAATCGGCATCATGAAAGACCGCCGCCAAATGCGGTTCGATTGAAATGCCGCCATCATAACCACTGTCCTTCAATTCCCGTAGGATTTCAGGAACTCGGCCGTGGCCATCACCGGGATACACGTAAGTTTCCTTTCCTCCGTTCTCAGCGCAGGGAGTAAGGCAATCCTTGACATGAACGTAGGCGATGTGCGCACGCACCTTGTGGTAAAATTCAAGAGGGCATTGCCATGGCTCGCCCTCCTTCGAACGGTCACGGTTAAAAACCGGGTTTGCGGTATCAAAGACCAGCTTCATGCCTGGAACCGCTTCCACCAAATCCAAGGTATGGCGCCAACTCATTCCACCGTAGTTCATGCAGTTTTCATGAACTGGAATCAAATTTTCGGATAAGAATGATTCGACGATCAGCCGAAGGCGTCGAACCCGCTCCTCCACAAGTTGATCTTCCTGATCCAAAACCTTGTAACTCATGATTCGTATGAACTTGGCCCCAAGGCGTTTCATTCTGGGAATCGCTCGGTCGATTTCCCCCTGGGTGATGGAAAAGTCGTCCCGAACGTCCTTGCCCCAATTTCCGATTGCCGAACCGAAGGCGTTAATATGAACGCCCGACCCATCAATTGCCCGACAGACAGACTCAAAAGACTCTTCGTCGAGATCATGAAGATTCTTTCCGTTTACGAATCTGGATTCGATGGCATTCCAGCCCAATTCTCTGGTCGCGTTAATTTGGCCCTCAATGTCCTGAGAAGCTTCGTCTGCTATTCCGGTTAAGTACATTAGTCTATTGATTTCCTGTTTATCGCAAAGGAACCTTGGAGCCACCCTCGCGTATGGATTCATAAATTGCGGTAATGAGCTCGACTGCCTTGCGGCCTTCACTCCCATCGACCGAGGGAGGCTGCCCCTTATCCAGCGCGCCCAGAGCATCCTCAAAGTTTCTCTGGTGCCATTGAAAGTCAATGGCTTTCGGGTCAGCCGCTCCGGCTCCGGCCGATTCACTCTCAAGACCATGCTCGGCAAGAATGGATTCATCCTCGGGCAGCGCGGTTTTGAGATCCCATACGCTGAATTTGTCATCCACCATCATGATCGAGCCCTGGTCTCCGCAAATGTGAATGGAAGCCGGCAACCCGGTGTTGGAATAACATGCCGTCGAAGCCTGTATGACTCCTCTTGCCCCGGATTCGAATTCCAGCATGGCCACCGCCACGTCCTCCACCTCGATACCCTCATGAGCCTCCAAGCCTCCCGAAGCCCAAACGGCTCGAACTTCACCCATCAGGTGGAGCATGAGGTCAACCGTATGAATGGACTGATTCATCAAGGCTCCGCCTCCATCCAGGTCCCAGGACCCTCTCCAGGCTCCGCTGTCATAGTATTCCTGAGTCCGCCACCACTTGATGGAGGTATCGCATAAAACCACCTTGCCAAGCCGCCCCGCGCGGAGGGCATTCTTGAAAATCGAAGTGGAGTCATTGAAACGCCGTGGAAAGATTCCCGAAAGCATGACACCCTGCTCTTCGCAGACCCGAATCATTTCATCGACACGATCGGTCGTGACCTCAAGAGGCTTTTCACAAATGACGTGCTTCCCTGCGCAAGCCGCAGACCGAACGTGCTCGAGATGAACGCCGCTTACCGAACCGACCGTCACCACGTTCATACCCTGATGCCGCAGAAAGCGCTCGAGGTCCGAGTAACCCGCGCAACCGTACTTTGCCCCAAAAGCGCTTGCCTTGTCAGGATTTCTCGCAAAGGCGGCAACCAGTTCGACTCCTTGCATCGCCTGCAGGGCTTGCGCATGAAAATCCGCAATGACGCCAGCCCCGATGATTCCTACTCTGTGTTTGACCTCGGTCATAATTGGGTTTGGCTTTTGCGCTCAGATCGAAAGGGGACGGAATATCCGGTTGTGCATTTCATTCTTATATTCTTAATTATTTTGACACGATTCGGAAATCTAATTTGACGTTCGGCTTAACTCGTGTAAAGCCTTTAAGTCTTTTTTATGCCTTTGATGAAAATACTACTTACCACAACATCCTTTCAGGATACGCCCGGCCCTCACCATCAAATCCTTGAGGACGCGGGTTTTGAGATCATCCGGGAAAGGGGACCCCTTCCCGAAAAGCGAATGCTCGATTTGGTCGGAGATATTGACGCCTTTTTGTGCGGAGATGATGAGATCACCTCAAAAGTCATTGACCGGGCTCTACCCAGGCTAAAGGTCGTATCCAAGTATGGCATCGGCCTCGACAAGATAGACGTGGAATACCTCACGGACAAGGGAGTGCCCTTAACCTTTTGCCCGGGTGTAAACCATACGACCGTTTCGGAGCATACCTTTGCCTTGATGTTGGCCCTATTCCGCAAACTGGTAAAAGAGGCGAATCACGTCGCCAAGGGTGAGTGGGTGCGCGTCACCGGCAATGAAATCATGGGTAAAACGCTCTCGATCATCGGTCTTGGAAGGATCGGCAAGGAGGTTGCGATTCGGGCCAATGCCTTTGGCATGAAAGTCATTGGCTACGACCTCTATTGGGACGAGGACTTTGCCCGCGGCAATCAAATCATGCGCGCCAAGAGCATTGACGAAGCTCTGGAACAGGGAGACGTGGTGAGTTTGCACGTAAACCTGTCCGATGAGACCAGAGAGCTCATCAACCGGGAACGTCTTTCGAAGATGAAGGATGGAGTCGTCATTCTGAACTGCGCTCGTGGAGAAATCATCCACACGCAAGACGTCATTGATGCCCTGCATGCGGGCAAAATCGGCGGATACGGCACCGACGTGCTCGACGTTGAACCTCCGCCTCCCGATCACCCCATGCTCAATGCTCCAAACACCGTAATCACCCCCCATATCGGCTCCCGCACCTTTGAGTCCGTTGAAAGACAGGCTACCATGGCTGCTCGGAACCTTGTTCTCGCGCTAAGGGGTGAGACCCCTTTGGCGCAAGCCAACGATGCCCCCCTTACCGCCCATACCTAAACGAATACCTTGCCATGAATACCCAGGAAGACACTTTTTTCATCGTCCCAAGAGAATTGCATGACGATCTCGTGCGCAGGGCCTACGCCGAACGTGGATTTGATGAGGACGAATGCGAAGCTGCGGCTAAGTTTTCCGCACACGCCACGACCCATGGCATCCGTACGCACAATGCTTTGAAAGCCCTACACCTTGACGACCTTTTTGGTTCCAAGGCGGGCGGCTGCAAACCATCGGCCACCATCATCCGCAAGGAATCCCGTTTCGCTGCCTCGGAGGTTTGGGACTGCCAATATAAGTTGGGACAGGCAACTGCCTATGAAGCGATGAATCGTTGCATGGAATTGGCCGATCAATACGGAATTGGCCAAGTTTCGGTCGATCACGCCTTTCATTATCTCTGGGGTGGCGGATATGTGATGGACGCGGCCAAACGCGGATACGTCGCCTACACCAACTGCACCGCATCCATCACCGAAGTCGTTCCATTCATGGGAAGCGAACCCACTCTCGGCACGAATCCACATTCCTGGGGTTTCCCAACCACCGAAGCAATCGGTTTTCCCGTGGTGATCGATTGGGCGACCTCGGTCATTGCCATGGGGCGCGTACAACAACTCAAGCGGGAAGGGCAAAGTCTCCCGCCGGGCGCCGCAGTTGATCACGATGGACAGGAAACCCTAGACCCCAACCGAGTCGCTGCCCTCAAACCATTCGGAGCGCACAAAGGATATGGCCTTTCCCTGATCAACGAATTGGTCGCCGCATTCATCGGCGCCTCGAAACCCACTCTCAGGAGCAATCACCTGAAGGACGGAGACAAGCATACGCCGAACTTTTACTTCCAAGTGATCCATCCCGATGCCCTCAGTTCCGGAAACTTCGCCTTTGGAAGAAACCAAGCGGAAAACGTCAAGGTTGTCCTTGAGGACATTCTTCAGGGAGGGAACCAAAACTGCATCATCCCAGGCCAATTCGAAGCCGAATTCGCCGAACTCACCCGCAAGGCCAAAGGCTTGCTTTTTTCCGAAAAGGAAATTCTAGAATTCAACTCCATTGCCGAAGAATGCGGTGCGGAAACCTGGAAAATCAGTGATTTCGATGAGAGTGGAAGCTGATCCTCTCTGCCGAAAACCCAACTTTCATTACCATGAGCCTATCCATACGACCTCAGACAGATTGTAAGTTCGATCTCGTTTCCCTCGGGGAAATCATGCTTCGCCTTGACCCGGGTGAGGGAAGAATCAGAACCTCGCGAGAATTCAAGGCATGGGAAGGAGGCGGGGAGTACAACGTGGCCCGTGGCCTTCGCCGATGCTTTGGTTTGCGAACTTCCGTGGTCACCGCATTTGCGGATAATGAGATCGGTCGACTCATCGAAGACTTCATCATGCAGGGTGGTGTGGACGTCTCTCTCATTCAATGGATGCCATACGACGGACTGGGAAGGGAAGTTCGGAACGGACTTAACTTCACCGAACGGGGATTTGGAGTCCGCGGCGCCGTCGGTGTGCCTGACCGAGGATTGACCGCCGCATCCCAACTGAAAGCGGGCGACTTCGATTGGGATGACTTGTTCGGAAATCAGGGAGTTCGCTGGTTTCACACTGGTGGTATTTACGCCGCCTTGTCCGAATCCACCGCCGAGGTCACTGCCGAGGCCGTTCAATCTGCCCAAAAACACGGAACCATCGTTTCCTATGACCTCAATTACCGACCCTCCCTTTGGAAATCCATCGGCGGGATCGAAAAGGCTCAGGAAGTCAATCGATCCATTGCCCGGAACGTCGACGTAATGATTGGCAACGAAGAGGATTTCACCGCTTGCCTGGGCTTCGAAGTCGAAGGCGTGGATGAAAACATTTCCAATATCCAAGTCGACAAGTTCAAGAATATGATCGAACAAGTGGTCTCCGAATTTCCCAACTTCAAGGCAACCGCGACGACTCTACGAAGCGTACGCACCGCAACCGTCAATGACTGGGGAGCGATCTGCTGGCAGGATGGCTCATTCCATGAAGCCACGCATCGGGCAGAACTCGAGATACTTGATCGGGTAGGGGGTGGAGACAGTTTCGCTTCGGGGCTCATCTATGGGTTTCTTGCAGGTCATGACGGGGATGTGGCGGTTAACTACGGAGCAGCCCATGGCGCTCTTGCCATGACCACGCCAGGTGACACCTCCATGGCTACGCTTGCCGAAGTCGAAAAACTCATGAGCGGGGGCGGAGCCCGCGTCGTACGCTAACCACAAAAAAGCCAAAGTATGAATCAACTGTTTGACCTAAACGGAAAAGTCATCGTAGTGACGGGGGCTACCGGAATCCTGGCCGGGGGCGCCGCCAAATACCTTCAGCAAAACGGGGCGAAAGTCATATATCTTGGCAGAAATCAGGAACGCGTCGACAAGGCGATCTCGGAAGCGAACGAGATCTCCCAAGACTGCATGGGGTTGACCTGTGACGTACTTGACGAAAGTGGGTTAAAGGAAGGCTATGAGGCAGTTCTTTCCCGCTTTGGACGAATTGATGCATTGATCAACGGAGCAGGGGGAAATATGCCCGGGGCAACCATTGGTCCGGACAAGGAAATTTTCGATCTGGATCTCGATGACTACGCAAAGGTCATGGATCTTAACCTGAAAGGCACGGTAATCCCGACGCTGACCTTCGCACAAGCCTTCAAGGAGCAAAAGTCAGGTTGCGTAATCAATTTCTCATCCATGTCTTCCACGCAAGCCCTTACCCGCGTTCTGGGTTACTCGAACGCGAAGGCGGCAATCGACAACTTCACCCGGTGGATGGCAACTGAAATGGCTTCAAAATACGGTGATGGGATTCGAGTGAATGCAGTGGCTCCTGGATTTTTCATCTCCAAACAGAACAAAGCTCTTCTGACCAACGAAGACGGCTCTTTCACCGAAAGAGGGCAGCAAGTCATCAACAAGACACCCTTCCGCAGATTCGGAAAACAGGAGGAAATTTACGGTGCAATCCATTATCTGATCTCAGATTCATCCTCTTTCGTGACCGGCACCGTTTTAGCAGTGGATGGGGGCTTTTCCTGTTTTTGCGGAGTTTAGCTTGCCGACACAAGAGGATGGGTCCAGTCATGAAGGCAAAGTACTACTCAACCGCCGAATTGGCGGAAAGAACAGGAACGTCCAGGCAAGTTGTATCAGCAATCATAAACGAAAATTGGAAGCAAAAGAGAATTTCCCAGGCCACTTATGAGCGTATCACCAAGGCAATGGACGAACTCGGTTTCGTCCCGGATCGCACGGCCATTTCATTAAGGAAAGAAAACAGGAACACGGTGGGACTGCTTTGTCATGGCCCACTTTACTCTCACACGCTGGTTGCTCTCGAAAAGCTCAATCACTATTTCCTTCAATCGAAAAAGTCCGTTGAGATGCACGTCAGTTCGGCGGGTGGACTTACTCAGGCAATACGGGAAATGATGGGGCATCGGGTCGAGAGCATTATCATTTTCCTGAGTCCGATGCTGGAGAGTTTTGGCGGAAAGGACCTAAGAGACAAATCCCTTCATCGTCTTCTTCGCGTGGTACCCAACTTCATCTACAACTTCCCCTTCGAAGTGCATGAGCAGAAAGTCGAGGAGCAGTTTCTGAGCGGAGGAAGCCAACTGATCGGTTTCTCCCGCATGCAAGCCTACAAACCCTTCCTTGAGCACCTCCTCAAGAAAGATTCGAAAGCTATTCTCATCGACGAAAAGATATCCGGACTCTTCAAGCCAGGCACCAAGATTCACGACCTTTACTCACGTTTGGACCAAGTTGAAACTTACCCTAACCCTCAAAGCGGCAATCTGGACGACAATCCCTTTCAGCTTGGAGAAAAGCTCGCCGAAGAACTGCTTCCCTCGATTCGACGGAACTCCTTCGATTACGTCGTGACCTTTTCCGATGGCATTGCCCAAGGAGTTGCCGTTTCCTTGAATCGTTTGGGAGTGCGAGTTCCCCAAGACATTGAGGTCCTAGGTTTCGACAGGATTGATTCGATCGAATACCTCAAGCACCCGATTTCCACCATTGAAGTTCCCGTTAAGGAAATGACGGGTAAACTAATCGAAGTTTTGGAAGACCGTAGCTCGGGCAACTCGTCGCATCGACTTTCTGCGAAATTGCATCTTCGACGAGAATAATCCTAGGGCGCCGATTTTTCTCCTTTTTTTTCAAAAAAATTAAATTTTTTGTAATTTTTTTTCTGCGACTATCCTTATTGACGTTCTAGCTCCTCGAATTACTCCCATTTCCGAATGACTGAGCGATCTTGCCGAGTGCTTTCATTTCAGATGCATCCCTAAGGTCTTCTTTGCTGATTGCCTAAACGTTCCTCACAAGTTATTCACATATTATTCACATATTATTGATATAGAGGGATTTAGGTAAAATATTTCTTGACTTGGGAAGGAATTGCGGTGATTATAAAAATGTTCTTTGACAGTACTGCCACTGAAACGAATCGTTCGCGGTTCGGGAAAGTGGCACTGATAATCGTTTCCTTAGGGAAATGAGAAAGGTCGAATTCCGCTGAAGAATTCCGCTCCTTGCAGAAGTTTCCTCGGAAACCAAGTGAGGCAAAAGTCACCTCCTGAGCTGCATGGGTTCGCGCCCATGAAAACGCGAAAAGCGCAGGTGGAGCCTTTACCGATATGACCAAGGTGAAGGCAGTTATGAATGAGCGAGCCGGTCAGGCCCGAACATTCAAGCGGCGTCGAAAGACACGGTCGTTTCCGCGACTATTCAGCAAGCGATTCCAGAAGTGGGCGCAGGTAATGAGCGCTCGTGGTTTTTTCGGAAATCAAACTCAAGGAAACGTGTGAACTGAAGTTGTAAGACTTCACGTTACAAGGAATCGTGACTTACATCACGATTTGCGTTACCCCACAACGACCTGAGAAGAAATGGCGAGACCCGTCATGAGGAAAGGAAAACCGGCTTGCCGGGGGTCTGGAACTCAGAGGTGCGGAGCATCCAAACGGTAACCGATGCAAAGCCCAGTGACGAAAACGACCGCAAGGAAGAATTCGTTGCCAAGAAGCCATCCTTCAATAATTCGTTTCAGTCCAAAAAATTGAATCGACGGCCCTGTCATGAGGCCGAAAACGCAGGCATACCCTTGCGAATGGCGTCGGGGAGTCAACAGCCGATCAAGCGCCTAATGTTGATATCCGGGAACGAGCGTGTGGCGAGCGCCGTCCCATCCTTTTAAGGGCTCGGAACCTTGTGTTCCGAGCCCTTTTTGTTTGCTCACTTCGGAGATGCTTTCTTGGAGGAAGTAAGCCAAACGGAGAATGCGATCGTCGATCCCCCCAAAAGGAGTCGAATCATTTGATTTCGCTGAATTTCTTCGATTTCCCCAAAAACGAAAAGGGAACAAAGTACGGCAAGGGGCACCACCGCGTTATTGAAGGCGGCCAAAACCCCGGCATTGGACTTGGTTGCCCCTTTGTTCCAAAGAAAGAAGCCCAACCCCGAAGCCACCAAGCCAAGATACAGAATGGCTTGCAACTCGGACGCGTTGATTGAAAAAGCGTTTCTTTCGCCGAGGAAAAGCATAACCGTTGCCGCGCAAACGCAACCTCCCAAGACCAGCAAACCAAAGACCTCTCGATCATGAATTCGTTCGTTCAGGAGTTTCCATTCCCTGTACCTGAGTTGCCCATAGGCAAAGGAAATCCCGGCGCACTGCATCAAGACGAACCCGGTCCAAAAATCCCCCGAGGGTAATTCCTTGGCCTTGAGGATGGCGGCGCCAAGCACCGAAAGTATGGCGGAAAAGAGGTATCGTTTCGAAAACGCCCTCTGCCTCAGGTCATGAATAAGGACCACATAGAGAGGAGTCAGAATCGAGAAGATGGCCACCTGATGAGAAGCCAAATAACGAAAGGCTTGCATATAGCAGACGTACATCAGTCCGAACTGAACGAATCCACAGAAAAAAAGTACGCGAAGATCGGATTTCAAGATCTTGCCTGGTCGAAGGAAGGGCAGGAAGAGTAAGCTGGCGCATCCGAGTCGAAGAGTAGAGACCAGGAACGAATCGACCTCCGACAAGACGTTCCCGACCAAACCGAACGAGAAGGCCCAGATCAGGGAGACGAGGGCAAGGTAGATCATAAGCTCAACTCGCCCGAAGATTAGTCAAAAAACTTACCAACTGTAGGTTCCGCCAAGCGAAAACTGATCTCCCCGGCCCGGCGTACCCGGAATATCCTGAAAATCCTCATCCCAAGGCTTGTCGTAAGCAATGAACAGTTCCAAATCTTCGATTTGAGCGGGATAATAACTTGCTGCGATATGGCTTAGAAGCAATTTGTTTGGCCCTTGATCCCTGTCCAGGGTTTTTCTTTGCTTCCTCCACTCATTATCCAAGCGCACTTCGATCGCTGAAATTGGGTTCCAAATCAAACCCAAAGTAGCTCGATGCTCTGGGAAATTCAAAGCATAGATACTTCTCGTAATGTTTGGGTCTCCGTAGTTTTCATCCTTTTGGAGAAAGGTGTAACTGCCAATAGTTTGGAAATTCTGCCAGCTTTTAGAGGCAATAAGTTCAAAACCGTAGGTTTCGATATCAACGTGCTTAGCCGACCTGTTGTTTGCAGCGTCGTACACCCAATCCACCAGGTCATCATCCCAACGTTTGAAAATGGCACCAGAAAATTTCCATTTGGAATTCGAGGTTTCATAGCCAAGTTCAAGGTTCCTGGATGAACCGCGTCGAAGATTAGGATCTCCGGTAAAACCTAGCGCTTGGGCCAAAGCAGTGTAACCTAAGACTTGAGTAGTCTCAGCGTATGAAAAATAAAGATCCTCTGAACCAAAAACTCTATTTGACCGCTTCCAACGAATTTCTGCGATTGGGGAAATTTTTGAAGAATCCCTATTCGAATCGTCAAATGACGCTCCCGCTTGAAAGGTTACAGTCTCTAAGTCGTTTAAAAATTCTTTGTACTGAGGCACCAAAGTAAGTTTATAGTAGTCTCTTTTGTTGAAAGGAACGGCACTTGTTGTCTCGATTTGATCAGAAGTAAGGTGGCCTGAGTAATTGAATCCCAATTCCGCATTTAACCCATGAAATCCTGAAACCGCGACTCCATTGACTTCGGTTTCATGAAAAGCCTGATAAAACGTGGGGTTATCCCTTCGGAGTATGAAATGATCCGAAAGACGGCGGTGAAAGACACTCGCTTCCCAAAAGCTTGCGGAGTCATACTCCAGATGATGATTGAGCACGATCAGGCGTGTCTGAATGTCTTCGGTCTCCCGGTTCGCCGCCTCATTTCCCGTGTACATGCCAGGAAGTCCAAAAAATTTATCCTGATAGCCAAAAACCAAATCAGTTTGGGAATCTGGGCCAAGCAGTTGAATTCTACCGGATGTTCGGTCTAGTGAATGATCTCCAAAGGATATGGTGCCATCGCTTTCGGAACGAGAGCTTTCGATTTCCGCACCCCATGACCAGTCTTCCGAATCTCCATAACGGCCAACCCAGGCGTTATGTATTCTTTGGAAATTCAAATTGTGATCACCGCCTCCAGCAGTAATGCTTCCCCTTTTGGTAATCTCACTCCATTTGTAGGACACAGTGCCTACAGTAGTGTTAAACCCTCTTAAAGCATTGCCTGCTCCTGTAAGAACGTCGGGTTCTCCAAGCATCTCTGGGGCAATTGGCAGTTCAGTCGAGTAGTGACCAGTCTGCGGGTCAAGCAAAGTGGCACTGCCAAGCTGAATGCCTGTTTCCTCAAAAATTCCTCCCCGCACATTGAGATCCCCCTGGGCTTCGACCATATTTCGTGACTGCATGTCCACACGTGGATCAAAATCCAAATTGGAGATAGGGGATTCATAGGTTGTCACGGGGCGTTTATTGGCGGTTTCCTGAGCGAATACGGAAAGAGTCGGCAAGGTACCCGCAACCTTATCATTTGATTGGTTCTTGTCATTCTGGCCGAAAACAGAGACGAGCAAGACAGGCATTAATATGAAATGAAGCAGGCAAGAATGGGCACGCATCCTCCCTTAAAAACAAAATATCGAAGGAGATTCAATCGTTAATAAGACATTTCATAAGAATTAACAATTGCCCGAAGTCCACAAGCATGGAACTCGCTTGCAGGACGAACGGATTCGACTTGGCTTGCCGAAATCTCGTTACTCGTATTCCTTATCGCAAAGATTGAGTTTGAGCAATGAAGATCCGTATTCGCATCGCGACAATCCGCGCAGGGGAGAGGCAAGGGCATGAATCCTGAAAATCCGGTTTCGGAGGAAATTTATTTGGCGGGGGGATGTCTTTGGGGCGTTCAGGAATTCGTCCGTCATTTGCCCGGGGTTACCCTTACGGAGGCGGGTAGGGCGAACGGCACGGAGTGTGATTTGAATGCCGATTATGACGGTTATGCAGAATGCGTACGCACTCGGTTTTCCTCAACGGAATTGAGCATTCCGGAACTGATGAGCTACTTTTTTGAAATCATTGATCCTTACAGCCTGAACCGACAGGGCCCCGATATCGGATTGAAATACCGCACGGGCGTGTACAGCAAGAACCCAAACCACCTGAGAGAAGTCAGAGACTTCATCGATGCCCGCGAGGATTCCAACCGCATCGTAGTGGAGGTTTTGCCTTTGCTTTTCTATGTCAGAAGCGCTGAGGAGCACCAGGACCGCTTGACCAAATGCCCGGATGAGAAATGCCACATCCCCAAAGAAGTTCTCTTCAGGTACCGGTAATGCCGGACCGTTCACTCAAGTCACTTTTTCTTGTAACGAACCTCATCGAGGGAGACTTTGTGGCTGAGCGGTAGGGCGGGACCGGGAGTGGAGCGCCCCCGGTCGAGATAGCTTTGCAACAACCCAGCCAATTCCCGGGCCACTTCGGGTTGCTTGCCATGCAAGTCAAGAGTCTCGCCCAAATCGGCCTCCAGATCAAAAAGCTCATGCCTGCCGTCCCCATGATCAATCAGTTTCCATTTTCCCTTTCGAAGAGCGAAGGATTTTTTTCCACTTTGCTGAACGCTCGCCACCCGGAATGGACCGACTTGCTTGCCAAGCAGACAATTGAGAAAGCTGACGCTATCCTCGGCAGCGTCCTCAGGCAGCGACCGCCCGATGATTTCGGCGCAGGTGGCGAAGACGTCGGTGATGGATACGATTTGCTCACTTCTCGAACCCGGTTTGACTTTACCCGGCCAACGAACCAGAAAGGGCTCCCGGTGACCGCCTTCGTAAATGCTTCCCTTGTTGTCGCGAAGGGGAGGGTAGTCCCTGCCGGCCGCCCCATTGTCCGCCGTAGCGATCACCAAGGTATCCTTGACCAACCCGTTCGCCTCCAAGGCATCCAGAAGCTGAACAAGCATATCGTCCCCCTGATAAACCCAATCGGCGTAGGATCCCTTTCCTTCGCCTCCGCCCTTGCCCACGTATCGTTCTGCGGGCACCACCGGCTTATGCGGGGGGCACATCGGGAAATAGAGAAAGAAAGGCTGCTTTCCCCCATTCGGCCTTTGGTTAAGGTATTCTACGGCCCTGGCAATCATCAGAGGCTGGTTCTCGACCGCCTTCACCCGCTTCACCACCGTATCCTGTTCGATGACCATTTCGATGTTTCGGGCATGCGTGAAGCCATAAAAGTAGTCAAAACCCAAGGCATTCGGTCCGCCCGTCATTTTTTCTCCGATTTCGAGTTCCTTCTTCCCCTTATTCTTACCCTTGACCTTGGGTCTTCCCCAATTCATGCCCAGATGCCATTTCCCGATGCATGCCGTGGCATATCCGTTTTCCTTCAAAAAGGAAGCCACCGTCAGGCGTTCGGGTTCGATGAGGGGAGGGGAGAAGGTGCTGAGCACTCCGTATTGTCCGATCCGGTGGGGGTATCTTCCGGTCAGGAATCCATACCGGGTGGGCGTGCAGCTCGCCGCCGACGCATGAGCATCCGTGAAAAGCATACCCTCCCTTGCCAGTCGATTGATCCCGGGAGTCCTGAATGAGCTTTCCGGGCGGTA
>Ga0160422_10000403_pt1 | contig 25958 bp, 22 predicted proteins | sample Fk160mmetaG_FD_108192 | JGI IMG/M metagenome (GOLD analysis project Ga0160422, IMG submission 108192) | Marine microbial communities from the Central Pacific Ocean - Fk160115 60m metaG | ecosystem: Environmental > Aquatic > Marine > Oceanic > Photic zone | place: The Central Pacific Ocean...
GTGATTATCTGATGGGTCGTGATGTTGTAAAGCACCATGCTTCCTGCGTCGGGTGAACTGGTTCCGGAGTCCGGCGAGGATGTTCCCGAATCGGGTGACGAGTGAGCGCTGTCCGGGGGACTGGTCCCAGAGTCGGGTGAGGAGGTTCCTGAGTCCGGTGAAGCGTGTCCGCTATCGGGTGAGGATGTTCCAGAATCGGGCGAACTGGTCCCTGAGTCGGGTGAAGAGGTCCCGGAGTCGGGTGAGGAGGTTCCTGAGTCCGGTGAAGCGTGTCCGCTATCGGGGGAACTAGTTCCGGAGTCGGGTGCGTTAATTGGGTTCAGGTTTTGGGCGGACAAGTAGGCATCGATGTCCGCCATCGAACTTATGTTATCCGGATTGGAAGGATAAGTGAAAGAAGCTTGGGGTTCCCAAACGCTGCCATCGAAATACATCAACGGAATTTCGATTACGGTATTCCCTCCGGAGTCCACGGTTTCAACAAAAGAGTAGTTTCCTTCCATGACGAAGCCCGAAAGGGAAGTGTGGGCGACGTAAGCGACCTGTGTGGAATTGAGTGAGTAAACCGGGAGAAATCCGCTGTCGGGGGACGCGGTCCCGGAGTCGGGTGAGGAGGTTCCCGAATCGGGAGAGGACGTGCCTGAGTCCGGGGAGGAGGGATTGGAGTCAGGAGGATCCATGACGGTGAAAGTGTTTTGCATGCTGTCGTGAGCGGTGCAGAAATACATGATGGTTCCATTGAAATTGGACGGGATCGTAAGCACGAGTGCGTTTGTGCTGTAGACTAACGGAACGGCTGAGCCACCTCCCATTGAGGTTACGAGAGAAGAGGATGTGTCCCCATAGTATTCGCCAATCATAAATGGGTGGGAGTTGGAGACTCCCCAGGCTTGAAATACGTAGGTTTGCCCACGATGAAGAACCATACTGCCGAGATCTACCGGTTCATTTTCCTGATCCTGAGCGTTGTAGTAGGGAGAAGTGAAACTTCCCCCGTCAACCCAAATTGCAGTCGCTGTTGCCCTGAGCTTCGGGGCAAGGATTACGGCTATGACAGCAATCGCAAGAAAGCAAATTGTCTTCTTTTTCGTAGGAGTGGTAAGCGTGATGTGAGACATGTGGGAAATCATGGCAATATCCGTTAGGATGTGTCATTGGTGGTTACGAAGGAAGACAAGTACATATCTATTAGCGCCAAACGGCAAAAAAATACAAATAGAATCATCTTTTTTTTAAAATCTTCGGATATTGGCGTTGGTGATTTGAGTCTCTCATGAATTCAGTCTGATTTCATGAACTTTCTCTTTGGGCTTATTGACGTGAATTCGAAGTTTCGGGCTCTACGCGCTTGCGGTCTCCCGATCCGCGACCTAGAAAGATATCCAACCCATTTAACCTTTCCATGCGAATATTATCATTCATTGCGTTTCTTTTAGCGTTTCATGCCATTTGCCTCAAGGCCAAGCCTTTGGTCATGTGGATCAGTTCCTTTCAGGATCAAGTCTATTACGAGAAGATGGTAGAATTGTATGCCAAGAAATCCGGCAAATCTTTCGATCTTGAAATCAAAGCCTATGGTTTTAGGGAGATGCCCGACAAACTGGGCGTCGCCTTCAGGACGGGGCAGGGCATTCCCGATCTCGTGCAGTTGGATGAAACTTTTTTCGGCGTTTTCCTCAATGGTCCGTCCCCCTTCTTGGATTTGAGCGAACGGGCAAGGAAATCGGGGTTGAGCAAAACCCTGCATCCGAGGAGGTTGGAGGTCTTTACCTACAAAAACGAATTATTGGGTCTGCCTCAATCCCTCAGCGCCATGATGATGTACTACCGAAAGGACTTGTTTGAGGATTTTGGTATCGAACCCGCCGATCTGAGCACTTGGGGTGAATTGGCTGAAGTCGGAGCTCGTCTGATGGATAACCACAGCCAAAGACTGCTTGCTTTGGATGGTACTCTGTTTGACGTTTTGTTGAGGCAGAAAGGTTCGGATTTGTTTGACCGGAAAGGAAAGTTTCTGCCTGACCAAAAGGTGGCCCTCGAAGTGTTGACCGAATTTGCGGAGATGTCGCAGGCGCAGATTGCGGTAATGCCGGATCGCGGTTCCATCTTTGATCCCGTCTTCTTTAGTGGGGATCTGGAGAACGGCGAAGTTCTCTGCGTGGCGGGCGCCGACTGGTACGGTTTGGATCTTTTTCAGCAGTTTGCTCCCGCCATGCAGGGGGCTTGGGGTATGATGCCCTTGCCCACTTGGCGAAAGAAAAATGGCGAATTGGGACCGCGTACCGCAACCTTCGCAGGACAGGGCCTTATGATTTGCAAGGCCAGCAAAAGCCAGGATGAGGCCTGGGACTTCATCGAGTTCGTCATGAAGGACAAGGGCGCCAATGCGGAGCGTTTTTTGCAGGGGAACAGTTTTCCAGCGTATCTCCCGTCTTGGAAAGACCGTCGCTTGCTTGATGAGCACGAGTATTTTGAACAATCCATGGGCAAATTGCTGGTTGAGTTGGCCGATGAGATTCCTCCGGTGGTGGTGGACCCGCGTCGTCCTCAGGCAATCTTTCTGATGCAGGAAAACTATTTCGGGTCGGTGATGTTCGGTTCCCTTTCCCCACGGGAGGCACTTTCCCAATACCGTGAGGCAATGAAAACCGGTTGGGGCGAAAGCCGCTAGGTAGAACCATGGCGAAAGGCAACTCGATCGGGGATGCTTTTTCCTTGGTCTTGTTGCTTGGTCCGTTTCTTGGGCTTTGGCTATTGTTTTGGCTGGTACCCTTGCTTCTCGGGGTTGACCTTTCTCTGCAGAATTCCGCTTGGCATTCGGAGGCCGTTCATGAGAACCAATATGCAAATGCCTCCAAGTACGTCGGTTCGTCCAATTTTCAGCGGGTCGCGGAGGATCCGAAATTTTACAAAGCGGTCAGGAATTCCACCTATTACGTTGTGGGTACGGTTCTGTTGATCTTGCCATTAGCTTTCGCTCTGGCTCTGAGCCTGCGGGGAATGAACCGTTTGCCACGCGGCATTTTCGTTTTTTGCCTGATGGTTCCGGGGTTGGCCATGCCTGGTGTGCTCTCCACCCTGTTTTACCTGTTCTTCCATGGCCGAACCGGGGCCTTGAACCATTACCTGATCATTCCTCTCGGTTTGAAGCCGATCAATTGGATGATGGATCCTCATTTCATTCTTCCATCGATGATTTTGCAGTCGATCTGGCGGTGGACCGGGATGGTCACTCTGTTTTTTCTGTGTGGGATGGAATCGGTCCCCAGGTGGCAGTTGGAGGCGGCCCGCTTGGAAGGAGCGGGGACTTGGTTGAAAATTCGGTCCATATGGATTCCCAGTATTCGAAATCTAGGCCTCTTTGCAGGGGTTTTTCTGGCAGTGGATGGGTTCGCCTCTTTTTCGGGCGCCTACGTCCTGCTGGGCGGATCCGGTGGAATCCTTGATTCCGGTTTGCTCTTTGTAACTTACGTATACCAGGTCGCGTTTCCGGGTGGTGGCGGTAGGTTCGATTTTCCCGCCGCAGCCGCGATGAGTCTGATGGTGGCGCCGGCCCTTGCGCTTTTGCTTTTCCTCACTTTGCGTCTTCGCAAATTTCTTTCCTGGGAATGATCCGTCTCTTCGCTTGGTTCACGGCTTCGCTTGGAGCGCTTCTTTGCCTCTATCCCTTTTTATGGATGTTTTTGTCTTCGTTTAAGACCAACCGTGAGATCTACGAACCCACTCTGCTTTTCCCTCAGTCTTACGAATGGGGAGCCTTTGCTTCTCTACTTAACGGAGAATACCTGGCCTTCTTTCAATCCTTCGGGAACTCCCTGGTCTTGTCTGGTGGGCAGGCTTTTCTAGCCACCATGGTTTCGGCTGGCGCGGGTTTCGCCCTAGCCAAATTTCGTTTTAGATGGGCGGGCGTTTTTTTCTTTTTGGCCCTTATGCTTATTATTTTTCCCAAACAGTCTTTGGCGGTTTCAATGTTCGAATGGCTGGGAATCCTTGGCTGGCAAGGAAGCTTATGGTCTCTGATGCTACCTGGGGCGGTTACGGGATTGGGCGTTGTCTTCTTTTTGCAGCTTTTCCGAAACTTACCGGACGAGTGGTTGGAAATCGCGAGGATCGAAGGGTTGAGCGCATGGCGTACCTTTCAACTTCTCGTACCTTTGGCCTTTCCCGGTTTGGTTACTTTTTTCCTGCTGCACTTCGTGCTCAGTTGGCAGGAGCATTTGCTTCCTTTGCTTGCTCTGGACGAAGAGAGCATGACGCTCCCGCTTGCTTTGACCAAACTTCGCGATGCGAGTTTTCGGATTCCGGAGGCAGTAAGCATGGCCGCCGCCACCCTAAGCATACTTCCTGTTGCGCTGATGTTCGCGGTCTGTTTTCGGCTGATGAAGTCGGCCTTGCGTGAGGTGACTCACTCCTGAATCCGAAGTCCGGTTTTTGAGTCAAACCAATGGGCTTTTGACCAGTCGGGCGTGAGAGACGGATTCGAGTCCCCGAAGGAATCGCTTGGTCTGGTCCGGACGGTGATGGATTGATTCATGGCTTTGAGATGTAGGATACGGGCATCTCCTAGATCCTCCACTCTTTCGTAGACGGCCAAAAGGCTGGAGTCCGGACCGTTTGCATCGGGGCCGTTCGGTCGCAGGTCTTCGGGGCGCAATCCAAGGGTGATTGCTCCGTTGCCTGGGAGATTGCACCCCGCGGGCAAGGCCAAACGCGTACCTTCCAGGTGAAAGAAGGACTGGCCCGAGGGGTTGGTCTTGAGTTGGCCATCAAAGAGATTGATTCGCGGAGACCCGAAGAATTCGGCAACGAATCGATCAACCGGAAAGTCGTAAATCTCTCTCGGAGTCCCCACTTGGCGGATCCGTCCTTCTCGCATTACGCAAATTCTTTCCCCTAAGGTCATGGCTTCGGTTTGGTCGTGGGTCACGAATAGAGTGGTCCTACGGTTTTCCCTGTGCAAACGGGCCAATTCCTGACGGGTCGAGGAACGAAGGTGAGCGTCGAGGTTGCTCAGGGGTTCGTCCAGCAGGTGGATGGCGGGGTTCCGGGCGAGGAGCCTTCCCAGCGCCACCCTCTGCCGTTGTCCTCCGGAAAGTTCGGAGGGTTTGCGTTTCAGAAGATCGCTCAGTTCCAACCGTTGGGCAACCGGTTCGACCAAGCTCCGGGTATCCGCAGCAGAGTGTCCGCGAGCCTTCAGCCCAAAGGCCATATTGTCAAAAACCGATAAGTGCGGGAAGAGGGCGTAGTTTTGAAAAACCATACCAAGATCCCGATCCTTGGGTTCGCAACGCGTGATTTCCCGGTCATCGAGAAAGACCTTTCCCGTCGTCGGAACTTCCAAGCCGGAAAGAATTCTCAACAGGGTCGTCTTTCCGCAACCCGAGGGCCCTACGACCGCAAGCAATTCTCCATCGTTGATTTCCAAATCAACCTTCCGGAGAGCTTGAGTTCCATCCGCAAAGACTTTGCTGAGGTTCTGAAAGAGGATTCGAGGCATGTGTTTTCAAGATGACGAATTGCGCCTCTTGGGTAAAGCACAGAGCGTGACTTAATCGCTTGTGGACTAAGAGGCTTTCCATAAGCTGAATGTAGATGCCTGCCTACCTTTCGTTCATAGTCTTGACCCTCGGGGTCTTTTGCTCCGTCGGTTGCAGGCAAGCGGTCGAATCGGTTTCGAGCAAAAATCCGGATATGGATCTTTCCCGAATGGATGCTTTGATTGCGGAATGTTCGGTTTGCCACGGAGTGAGTGAGGCTCAAAGAGGACCGATTTTGAACGGTATGGAGAGCTGGTACCTGAGCGATCAAATGAACAAGTTTCGATCCGGAGTTCGAGGAGGTCGCCCCTCCAATCGCTCCGAGCATCTCATGGGCATCGGAGCCCGAAAGATACAAAGCGATCTGGAAGTCGCTTACCTCGCCCACTTCTATTCCTCCCAACCTCCCAAGCCCGCCATTCGAACGGTGAGAGGAGATTTGGAAATCGGTGGGAAAATCTACGAAAGAAGATGTCTGTCCTGTCATGGAGCGGAGGGGCAAGGGAATCCGCAGATCCATTCTCCCTCCTTGACGAAGCTGGAAGGCTGGTACTTTTTGGAACAGATGAGAAAATTCAGATCCGGGGATAGGGGCTACGACCGGAGAGATCATCCGGGAAGAATCATGGCCGCGGCTTCCAAGGAATTTTCCGATACCGATCTTCGGAATTTGGTTGCTTACTGCATTGATGCATTCGGTTTGGAGGAAGCGAAGGGAGCCAACGGTAGACTCCCAGGAAATTCAAGCAAGCCGGTCCTGCATCAAGCTCCGAATTGAGCCTGCAGAGCATGGAGCCTTTCCGGCGTTCCTACGTCGTCCCAAACTCCTGAATGCAATCGACCGCCGACCCGATCGGACCGAATGGCTTGCCTTAGTCGGGGTACGATGGAGAATTTCTCGACTTTCGCTCCCTCCAGAATGGCGGGGTCATAGAGAGCAATGCCCGAGTAGAGCAGATCCGGGCTTTCCGCGTCCCGTACCCGTTGGTCTTGCAAGGAAAAGTCTCCCCGTTCCCTCCACTCGGGCTGGCGAACAAGATAGAGCAGCGCCAGATCACCCTCGGGCAAGGATTTGGGGATGGAGCAAAAATCCAGATCTGTCCAGACGTCTCCGTTGACCACCAGAAAGACTTCCTTTCCCAAAAGGGGGAGGGCCTTGGTCAATCCGCCTCCGGTTTCCAATGGATCGGGGCCTTCGTCGGAATAACTCAGGGTCAGCCCCCATCGGTCCCCGTTGCCAAGAGCCTTCGGAATGAGTGAGCCCAGGTGTCCCAAGTTGATCACCACTTCGGTAAAGCCAGCGGAGGAGAGTTTTTCGAGATGGTGCTCGATCATGGGTTTTCCTCCAATGGGAACAAGAGGCTTGGGAATACGGTCCGTGAGGGGTCGGAGGCGTTTTCCATAGCCGGCGGCCAAAACCATTGCCTTCATAAGGGGGAAAGGATACGGGCTTCCTCCATCAGCGTTCGGAGTTCTCCCAATTCGGGGTTACGGTTGAGAACGGTTTCCACATAGGCGAAAATCCGCGGGACGTCTTGCAGGTATGCGGGTTTTCCATCCCGTAGCTTAAGTCGGTGAAAGATTCCGATGCACTTGAGGTGGCGTTGCAAACCGGCCAAATCGAACCAACGAAGAAATTCAGACTCCTTGACCTCTTCCTCGAGATCCCCTTGGCGGATTAGGCTCGTCCGGTAGACACTGACTTTTTGGTCGATCCAGTTGGGGTCATTGTCCAGATAGCAGTCCCTCAGAAGAGAGACCAAGTCATAGGTGATGGGCCCCCGCATCGCTCCCTGAAAATCAATCACTCCAGGCGTACCTTCTTCCGTGAGAAGTAAGTTTCGGCAATGAAAGTCCCGATGCATGAAGGTTTTGGGAATTTGGTCGACGGCATGGATCAATTCTCGGGTGCGGGATAGGTATTCCTCGGCGGTGAGATCGGGCAGACACCATTCTCGAAAAATCTCCAATTCCTTTTCCTGCCACGCGGTATCAAAGACCGGAAGTTCGAGTGATACGGTGGCCAAACGATTCTGGAAGCGAAGGATTTCATCGATCGCCAGGTCATAAAGACGATCGCGTTCGGTTCCCTCCAGAGCCTCCTGATAATGGAGGTCTCCGAAATCGGAAAGGACGAGAAATCCGTCCTCGACTTTCTGTTCGAAAATCTCGGGCACCCGAACGCCCGCTTTCCTCATCCAGTCACCGATGCGGACAAAGGGTTCGCATGGTTCCTTGTCGGGCGGAGCGTCCATCACAACGTAGGATTTCCCTTCCCAACGAAAGCGGAAATATCTCCGGAAGCTCGCATCCTCCGAAGCCGTTTCCAATTCGATCCCGTGGAAACGGGTACAGTCATGCAGCCATGAGCGCAGGTTTTCCATCCGATCATCCGCCAATTGAATCACATTTCCTTTTTCATCGACTCCACCGAGTGGGTCAAAGAAAAAAGGGTGGGGGATGTAAATTCGCTTTGTTTTCTCTCGGCGGAACAAGTCCGGCCTAGGCAAGCAATTCGGAAATGACCTTGGGGTGCTCCACTCCCGTCAGCCGTTGATCAAGGCCCAGATATCGATAAGTGAAACGCTCGTGATCAATGCCGAGACATTGTAGAACCGTGGCATTGAGATCGTTCACGTGCACGGGGTTTTCCAGAATGTTGTAGGCGTAGTCATCGGTCTTGCCGTATTCGAACCCAGCTTTGAACCCTCCTCCGGCCATCCACATGGAAAAGCACCGCCCATGGTGATCGCGCCCGTGGTTGTCCCTGGTCAGTTTGCCCTGAGAATAAATGGTTCTGCCGAACTCCCCTCCGCAGATCACCACGGTGTCCTTCAGCAGACCCCGTTGCTTGAGGTCCTTCACCAAGGCGGCGGCCGGTTGATCCACGTTTTGGCATTGTCCGCGTATCTGTTTGGGTAAGTTGTTGTGCTGATCCCATCCTCGATGGAAGAGCTGTACGAAAGGAACTCCTCGTTCGGAAAGGCGGCGGGCGATCAGGCAGTTGTGAGCGAAGGTCCCTTTTTTCAGGGCATCGTCTCCGTACATGTCCAAGACGTGTTGGGGTTCGTCCTTCAGATCCACCAAGTCGGGCACGCTGGTCTGCATGCGGTAGGCCATCTCGTATTGGGCGATGCGAGCATCGATTTCCAGGTCTCCGGTTTCCATCTTCTTGGCCCGGTTGATTCGAGCGATTCCATCGAGCATGTTCCTGCGCATGTCGCGGGAGATGCCATTGGGGTTGGAAAGGTACAAAACCGGATCACCCGCGGAACGAAACTTCACTCCCTGGTGTTTGGAAGGTAGGAAGCCGCTTCCCCAAAGCCGGTCATAGAGAGCTTGAGCATTCCCTTTTCCCTTGGAAATCATCACCACGTAACCGGGCAGGTTTTGGTTGGGGCTCCCCAGTCCCCAGTCCAACCAAGCCCCCATGGAAGGTTTTCCGGGTTGTTGGGAGCCCGTGTTGATCGCAGTGATGGCCGGGTCATGATTGATCGCCTCGGTATGGACCGATTTGACCAAGGTGATCTCATCGGCGATACCTGCTATATTGGGAATGGCGTCACTGAACCAGGAACCGTTTTGTCCATGCCGGGTGAATTCGAACATCGGAGCGACGCAGGGGAAGGATTTTTGCCCGGAGGTCATGCCGGTGATCCGCTGTCCGTTGCGGATGCTGTCGGGTAATTCGGTTCCGTGAAACTCACGCATCTTAGGATGGTAGTCGTAGAGATCGATATGGGAAGGGCCGCCCGAAAGGAAAAGATAAATCACCCGTTTGGCCGTGGGTTTGAAGTGAGTGCCGCTGAGGGTTCCCGGGAACTCCTGAGACGTCCCCGAAGCAGCAGCGTTCAGAAGGGATGGATTAAGCAGACTGGCGGCTCCCAAGGCGCCTAGGCCACGGGCTCCGAGCCCGATCATTTGTCTGCGAGTGTGAGCTTGGTGCAAGTCAAACGGATTCATCTAATGGTAGGCGTAACGGAATTATTCGCGGTTCAGGGTTTCATCCAGATTCAGGATCATGGAGCAAAGGATGGTCCAAGTGGCATGCTGGGTCTTGTCGAGGGATTCGTCCCGAGGGGATTCACCGATTTGCAAAAGCTCTTCCGCACGGTTGGGTTCCTTCTGGAAAATTTTGAACTGGGTATCGTAGGACTCTTTGAGCACCTCTTGTCGCAAGGAATCCGCGGGTCTGCCCGTGGCAAGTTCGAAAGCCCAACCTACTTGTTCCTCAAAGGACTTGGCGGGACTTTTAAGCACACGTTGCGCAAAGGCCCTGGAGGTTTCCACGAACTGTTCGTCGTTGAGAGTGACCAAGGCTTGCATGGGAGTGTTGGTGCGCTGCCTCTGCAATGTGCAGGTCTCCCGGGTTGGGGTATCGAAAGCCATAAGTCCGGGATGGGGGGCGGAGCGTTTCCAATAGGTGTACATGCTCCGACGGTAGAGTTTCTCTCCGTCATCCCGCACGAACTTGCGGTTTCCGCTCAGGGACACCTCGTTCCACAGACCGGGAGGTTGGTAAGGTTTTACTCCCGGTCCGCCGAAGGTCCGATTAAGTAATCCGCTTACGGAGAGGGCGTTGTCGCGAACGAATTCGCCCATAAGTCGGAAACGGGGGGCCCGGGCGAGGTAGAGATTTTCGGGGTCCTGCTCTAGATGAACGGATCGGGCAACCGAAGATTGCCGGTAAGTCGAAGACATCACCATTTGCTTGATCGCCCGCTTGACGTCCCATCCGTTTTCCACGAAGTCGGCGGCCAACCAGCTGAGGAGATCGGGATGGGTCGGCCAACTGCCCTGCGAACCGAAGTCACCGGGTGTGCTGACCAAGGCGTTGCCGAAAAGAGTTTGCCAGTGGCGGTTGACGGTTACCCGCGAGGTAAGGGGGTGCTCCTCATCGACCAACCAACGGGCCAACCCCAATCGATTTTTGGGAAGTTCCTTTTTCATCGGCGGAAGGAAGGCAGGCGTATCGGGCAGAATTTCCTTGCTCTTGTCGGGCGACGCGTATTGCCCGCGCATCAGCAAATAAGTCTTCCTTCTTTTGTTGTCCGGGTTGTCTCCCATGACCATGGAGGTGAGCTTGGCTTTTTGCAGGGTTTCCAGGGCTTGTTGCGCCTTTGCCTTCTGATCATTGATTTTTTTGTAGGATTCATCCATGGTCTCCAGAAAATGAGTGAGCAATATCTCCGTCTGGGATTGGGTGCGGTTCGCCTCGGGGATGTTCAGGATCGGGGCAATTGGGTCGATCGTCGCGAGAATTTGAATTTCCTTGGCCGTCAGATCACGTTTGTAAAATCGCACCTCATCGATTTCGGCGCCGTTCACGAAGCTTGAGTTGAACCTTCTTCCAATTCGAAGTGGCTTGTTCGTGCGTATGGTTTTGGTGAGTGAATCCGCCTCGATGTTCTTTTTCTGATTCTTGCCGTTCAGATAAATCTTCACGCCTCCGGACTTTCCGGTTCCGTTGTAAGTGATGAAGAGGTGGTTCCATTGGTTTACCTTGAGCTTTTCCGCGGACACCACTTTCAGGGCGTTCCCCGGCCATTCGTTTATGACGTGCGCACCGGGGCGTCCGCCCTGCAACCAAAGGTCATACCCCCGGTGTTTGTTACCCTCGTCCATTTTACCGAAGATGGCCCCGGTCAAATTGTCCTTGGTGACCTTGACCCAGGCTCCGTAACTGAAGGATTGGTTATGCTCGAAGTCTCCGAACTTCTTGACCTCGACGAACCCGTTACCCTCGATCTTCAATCCACCCCCGAATTTTGCCTGTCCGATGGGTTTGGCCCGGCCTTGCAGGCTGCAACCCGAGGGAGCTCGAACGCGATCCTGGGTCAGGTTGTTTTCGAACTTGTCCAGAGGCAGGTGCGCGATCAGGTCCTCGGGTTCGGTGGCGCTCGCATTCCGGTCACCGGACTCACCGGCTTTTTGGAGCCATGCCAAGAAAGGCTTGGAGCTCTTGTCTTTGAGCGTGGAGAGTTGACGGGCAAGGGATTTGGACTTTTCTTCCGCCTCCTTCAGCTTTTGCTTTCTTTCGGGGGTGACGATCTCAACCATGGGGGCTGTGTTTCCCCTCCTGGTTTGCATGCCCGGATCCGCATTGTTGTTGTAAAAGGCATAAAATTGAAAGTACTCCTCCTGAGAGATGGGGTCATATTTGTGGTCATGGCATTGAGCGCACTCCATGGTAAGTCCCATCCATACGTTAGCGGTGGTTTTGACCCGGTCCACCACGTATTCCACCCGGAATTCCTCGGCAATGACACCTCCTTCGTCGGTGGTGGCGTGGTTGCGGTTAAACCCGGAGGCGATCTTTTGCCCTTCGGTGGCCGAAGGCAAAAGGTCACCGGCCAACTGCTCGACGGTGAATTGATCGAAAGGCATGTTGTACTTGTAGGCGTTGAGCACCCAGTCTCTCCAGGGCCACATGTCACGGGGGCCGTCATCATGAAAGACGGAGGTGTCACCGTATCGAGAGGCGTCCATCCAGACGAGAGTCATGCGTTCGGCGTAGGCTTCGGAGGAGAGTAGGCCATCCACCAATCGCTCGTAGGAATCGGGGGAGTGATCCAGAAGAAATTGATTGATTTGTTCTGGGGTCGGGGGGAGTCCGGTCAGGTCGAAGTAAAGACGGCGGATGAGGGTGCGGCGGTCGGATTCGGGAGAGGGGCGGAGACCGCGTTCCGCCAAATTTGCGAGAACGAATTCATCAATGGGATTGCGCGCCCAATGAGCGAGATCATTCTTGGGCGGAGTCGGTTTGGTCACTGGGGTGAAGGCCCAATGACCCTCCCATTTTGCGCCCTGAAGGATCCATTGCCTTAGGGTTTCGATTTCCTTCCCGGTTAACTCCTTCTTGAACTCAGGAGGCGGCATAACCTCATCGGGATCCTCCGAGGTGATCCGATGCCAGGCCTCGCTGTCTTCCAGGTTGTTGCGGACAAAGGCCGCAAGACCATCCAGTTCACGAAACGCATGTTCCTCCAAATCCAGTCGCAAATCGGCCTTGCGAGATTTTTCCGAGGGACCATGGCAAAAGAAGCATTTGCTGGAAAGGATTGGTCGCACGTCGCGATTGAAGGAAATGGATTTCGCCGATGCCATTCCAAGGCTTCCAAGGAGAAGGGCAGCAAGGATAGGGAGTTTCATTTATTTCAGGTTTGATCTTTCCATTGAAGCGATCGGAAACATGGCATTCAATATCTTAGGAATCCACCTTTGAGACAAGAAGTTTTATCTTTTTTCCGGCAGGTGGACCGTGAAAATATAATAAAAAGAGGATGGACGTTATAAAACTTGGAAGAGGTGGCAAAGGGTGGAGGACATGGCTGGGTAAAAATTTATGGAAGCCCATCAAATCTCGTTGATAAGAGGGACGTAATGTTACATGTATGGTTCAATGAGTACGGAAAACGAAGATCAGGAAATACCGGAAAGCCAACCCGAAGAATTGGGGTTTGATGCGGTGGACCTGATGCTGGACGGAAACCTCAAGGGACAGATCGGGTATTCCATGATCAAGGCGGTCGCTTCGGCCCTCGATGAAAAAATGAGAATCCTGATTGATGCCGAAGAAGGCTTTGAGCCTCAGGAAGAGGAAAGTTTTGCGGAAGTGGCCATGCCCGAGATCGAAGCCATGGCCCAAGCGGTTCTCGAGGGTTGCGTGGACTTCTCCAAAATTCACTTTTGGGAGGCGTGCGAAACCGCCGAAGTCGGATGGGAGGAGTCGGTCGGCGAGGATGGGGAGACCGCTCACCGGATTCCCTATGGGGATCCCTTGGAGACTCCTCGGCCAGGCAACCGGATCCTAAGCAATTTGGAGCAAATTCACACTTGGTTGGAGACGGTGCATAAGATTCATGAAGAAAAGGGGATGGGCTGGGTTTCTCCCTACGGTTGCCCGGAAGATGGCCAGCAGGCCTATGAGACGAGAGCTCAATGCCTCAGTTCCCTCTCCGAAACCATTTCCTCCATCAAGAACAACTTTGACTTGTAGGGGCGGTTCGCTGCCTCATTCCCTTTTGGTGGTGTAGACCCTTTGCACCCGTTTGGTGATGGAGCAGAGCAATTCCCAGGGAATGGTATCGGCGTGCTCCGCCAAGCTAGTCAACAAAAGAGTTTCCTCCTCCTGCCGCCCGATCAAAGTGACCGTTTCTCCCGCTTCGATCTCATCGGGAGCATCGGTCAGATCAACCAGAGTCTGGTCCATGGTGACCCGGCCAACGATGGGATAGGCTTTTCCTCGGATCAGGGCGGAAGCCCGGTTTCCGCAATGCAGTGGGATGGCGTCTCCATAGCCGGCGCTGATGATTCCAATCACGGAGTCTCTGGTCAGGCGGTGTTGTCTGCCGTAGCTCAAAGTGGTATCTCGTGGAAGCTTCTTGATCAGAGCCAGTTTGGCATGAAAGGAGAGGACCGGTTCCACGGAAAGCCCGGAGAGCAAGCCGTTGGGCTCGGGGGAGATTCCAAATTGAAGCAGTCCGATGCGAACCGCATTGAAGAGGGAATCGGTTTCCAGGTCCGAGAGGGAAGACGAATTGTCGGCATGCACCAGAAGATTCTTCTGCTCTTTGAGCAGGGGATTGCCCAGAATTTCGCAAAATCGGCTTCTTTGCAAACGGGTGAAGTCCGGATCGCTCGGATCCGCGAAGTGAGTGAGGATTCCGCAAAGTTCAACCTCCTTCGTCGCCGCCGTTTCCTCAATCAAAGCGTTGGCTTCTTCCCACCATGCGCCAAGTCTGCCCATGCCGGTATCGAGCTTCAGATGAACGCGGACGGGGCGTTTCCGTTCCCGGGCCAACCGCCGGAAGCGGGTAAGTTCACCGGCGGAGGATAGGGTGGCGATCAAGTCATAATCGAGCAGGGCGGAATCCTCCTCTTCGAGAAGCGGGCCCAATACGAGAATTGGCCAACCCGAGGCCATTTCTCGGATTTCGGCGGCTTCCCGTACGTTGGCAACCGCAAAGAGATCGACTCCGCTTTGCATAAGGCGGGCGGCGGTCGGCAGAATTCCATGGCCGTAGGCATCCGCCTTGACCACCGAAACGTACCGTATGCTTTCAGGCAGAGCCTTTCGAATCAGAGCGAGATTCCGCTCCAAGGCTGCCAAATCAATTTCCGCCCAACAACGCATTCCCTTCATCTCGGCTTTCTCCGTGGAGTCGCTCTAGCGGGCGCCTGGTTGCCACTTTCGAAAAGTGGAGGACTGTGGGGCGAACGGTTCCGCGGCGGGGCAGGGCGAAGAGATGGGGAGCAGGTCGGCGAGCCCACGGACCATTCCCAGGTCATATTCGATGATCGAGGCATCTTGAGGGAGTTTCAGATGATTCCTCGGGTCGGGGAGGTGATGGCTTTGAGGAAATGCAAGCAGAGCCTTTTCCGCCTCATGGACCTCTTTCCTTCCAATGGCCGGACCTTCTTCGAAGCGAACCAACCGGCTTCCCATGCGATAAGGAGCCTGCAGAGTGGGCGCGGGTTGCCGGGTCATTCGCGTGGCCAGGTCCATGGCGTTGTACTTGAGAATCTCAACCTTTCGATCGCTGGCATCCCATTGGATACTTCGGGTGAAGGCGGCGGCGATTCGCAGACCCAAGGTGGACCCCGGACCCTCGCAATAAAAGACCGCATCCACCTCCTTCAGATTCTGATTGATTTCCTCGAACAGTTCGGCGCAACACCGAAAGAGGGATTCCATGGCCTGTTCCCCGGCCTTTTTCATGGCTCTCCAATGGGTTTTTCCGGGGATGCCCACTTGAGTCATGGGACTTGAAGCATCCAAGACCAAAGGCAGGGCGTAGTCCAATCCGGGGCTATCCTCTTTCTGCGCCATGGGGCGGAAACGAACTCCTAATAGGTCCGGCGGAGGTTGGTGGGGGGGATGCCCAATTCCTCGCGGTATTTGGCGACGGTTCGGCGGGCCAGTTTGATTTCCTTTTCCGCCAGAAGGTCGACGATTTTCTGATCACTGAGAGGCTTGGCCGTGTCTTCCTGAGCGATGATCGCTCCAATGCTTTCCTTCACACTGGTGTTGGAAACGGTATCGCCGTCCTTACCCGAATAGCCCGGGGTGAAAAAATACTTGAAGGGGAAAGTGCCATGAGGGGTTCGCAAAAACTTGTTGGCGATTGCCCGGGAAACCGTGGTTTCGTGAACTTCGATGGATTCCGCGACCTCGGCCATGGTCATGGGCCGAAGCTTGGAACTCCCTTCCTCGAAGAAATCTCCCTGCCGGTCGAGGATTCTCCGAGTGATCCGTTCGATGGTGTTTTGTCTCTGGTCGATGGAATTGATCAGAAACTTACCTGCTCTCATTTGATTACGGACGTATTCCTTTTCCTTGGAGGAGAGGGTTCCCTTGCTGATCAGTTCCTTGTAGGTTTTATTGATTTTGAGGCGCGGGATATAGTCGTTGTTCAGACTGATGACCCATTCTCCGCCCACCCGTTCGACGACCGCATCGGGGGATACCGCCAGGTTGTTGTCCTCCGAGAATCTCCTTCCCGGAGCGGGGTCCAGTTCCGCGATCTTTTCCAAGGCCTGATGAATGACGTGCGTCGGTTGGGAAAGTTTTCTGGAAAGTTCGGGCACCCGTCTTCTCACCAATAAGGGAAAATGGTCTCTCACGATCTCATAGGAATGGGTCTCCTGCCACTCCCGCGCATCCATTTGCTTGAGGAGGCAATCCTGCAGACTGGTGGATGCGATTCCCAGGGGATCGAAAGTTTGCAATAGGGCCAATCCGCTTTGCAAATCCTCGAGGGGCAGGTTCGAGAGCAGACCGAGGTCGGAAAGTGGAGTAGTGAGGAATCCGTTCTCGTCCAAGCTGCCGATCATGAATTCGCAGGCTTTTCTCTGGCCCTCCGAAGTCTCGATCAGCTTGAGTTGATCCAAAAGGTGTTCCTGCAGGGAAGTTTCCGCAACCAATGAATCGAAAAAGAATTTTCTTTTTTCCTCGGCATCGGAATTTCCCAATTTTGCCTCCCCTTCGTATTCGCGTTCGTAGTGTTCGCGCAAGTCCTCCTCCATCTCCTTGAGAATGGCGAATTCGTCGGAAAAATCCATATCCGTGAGATCTTCCCCGGCGTTGTCTTCGAGTTCCACGCCTTCCTCCGTCTCCTTGGTGGAGTTCGCTTCGGGATCATTCTCAGAGGGGTCGTCGCCGAATTCTTCATCTGAATTTTCCTCGGGTTCGTCGGGGGAGGGTTCGCTGACTTCGGCATCCAGGCTTTCGTCATTGGTGCCGAACTCCTCGAGCAAGGGGTTGGTTTGCAACTCTTCCAAAATGGCCGAACGCAACTCCAAGGCGGGAACCTGCAGAATTTTCAGGGATTGGCGCAACTGCGGGGCAAGAACCAGGTTTTGAGTCTGCTTCTGGACCTGGCGGAGGCCTTGTGATTGAAGAGCCATGCTCTGGGGGGCCTCTAGTCCTGGGCGAATTTGGTTTCGCCACGGTGCCAGCGTAAGGCGGCGTTTTCACCGTCGTCTCCGAATACGTCATAAACGTAGGCGGCCAATTTCTCATTGGTGGGACCGTACCCATCTCCGTAAATGAAGCTTTCCAGTTCCGTGAGCATCTCTTCGGAAGATTGGTATCTTTGGTCGCGGGGGCGTTTGAGAGCCGTTTGCATGATGGTGTTCAAGCGGTCATCGATGTCGGGACGAAGGGTGGAGAAGTTGGGCAGGTCCATTTCCAAAATGTTTTGGATGGTCTTCTCGGGTTCGGCGGTTTTTTCGAAAATGTTGTAACCGAGAAGAACTTCGGACATCACGATTCCGCAGCAAAAGAGATCCGCCCGGTGGTCCGTAACCTCGCAACGAGCCTGTTCGGGAGAGAGGTATTCGTCCTTGCCCGCAATGACGTCGCCTTCCTGATTGTACATCAAGTCCAGGGCTTTCGCGATACCGAAGTCCGTCAGTTTTACGTCCCCTTCCTTGGCGATCATGATGTTGCGGGGGTTGACGTCGCGGTGGACGATGCCCAGCAATCTGCCTTGGTTGTCCTTCTTGCGGTGGGCGTGAGCCAAACCCCGGCAAATTCGCGAAACGATGAAGACCGCCAAGTCAGCGGGCACGTATTGTTCGGTTTCGATGTGCCGGTCAAGGAATTCTTCCAGGTTCCAACCGGTGACGAACTCCATGGTCATGAAATATTGTTCGCCCACCTTGCCCAGATGATAAGTCTGCACGATGTTGGTGTGAATCAGGTCGGCCACCAATTTGGCTTCTCCGATGAAGTTGCTTCTGAATTCCTCGATGGCGGAGTATTCCTCACGGATGAGTTTGATCGCGACGACTTTGCGAAAGCCTCCGATTCCTCGCTGCACCGCTTCGTAAACCATGCCCATTCCACCTTCGGCAATCTTACGCGTCAGTTCGTAATGTACTTCGTTAAAGATATGTTTCATTGATTTCGGTCTTGGAAAAACTCCCGAAAGCTACGCCAATTCTGATTTTTCAGCAAGTAAACTTTTAACTTTTTAGCATTTTTACACCTATTTGGCATAAAATAAGCTCTAGAATCAGCGTAATTGACTTTCAGTCTTCGATTCCTATGGTGTATCACCATGATAACGTTAACGGATCAGGCGGTTGAAAAAGTGGCATCCATGCTTTCGGACGCAGATGAAGGGAAACTTCTTCGCGTCTTCATCGAGCCCGGAGGCTGTTCCGGATTTGAGTATGGAATGTCCATTGACTTTCCCAAGGAATCGGATCATCAGGGTGAATTCTCCAAAGTCGGTTATGCGGTTTGTTCGGAAAGCGTCGATTACCTGAAAGGTTCGGAAATTCACTTTGACGACGGGTTGAGCGGCAAGGGCTTCGAGATTCGCAACCCCAATGCGGAATCGACCTGCGGATGCGGCAAGTCATTCAGTTGATGCGCCCGCTGCTGCTCTTGGCCTTGTGCATAGGGGTTGCCCGGGCCGATACCGGTAAAATCCGCGAGATCGGCCCTTTGGAGATGGGCTTGGTCACCGAGTCTATGGGTGTGGCCCATGAGAAATCCTTCTGGTTGGCTTGGCGGATTCGCCGGGACAACGGTTGGCACACCTATTGGAAGTTTCCCGGGGACGTTGGAGTTCCTCCCACCGTTTTATGGGATTTGCCTGCGGGTTTGCAGGCCGGAGAGTTGGTTTTTCCACCTCCCCGGAAGATCATGATGGCTCAAGTCGGGGCTCACGGACATACCGGCGAAACCCTTTTTCTCTGCAAATTCGAGCCCAAGACCCCTTTTCGGGTGGGAGAAACCATTCGGATTCAAGGACAGTTTTCCTGGCTCACCTGCTCCCAAACCTGTTTGCCCGGGTATGCGGATCTTTCCATCGAACTCAAGGTCCGCAAGAGCGTCTCGCCCGATCCCATGTGGAAGCCGCGGTTCGACCTCTTTCGCGAGCAACAACCGGTTGCGCCCCCCAAGGATTGGGAACCCTCCGCATCTTCCCATACCGATGGGTACGTCCTGAGCATTCCCTCTCTGCCCGGTGATCAGCCAAGCGAGGTGCGATTCTTCGGCGAAGGCCGGATGATTCGTTCCAATGCCCCGCAGATCCTTCGACGGGGCAAGCAAGGGTGGGAACTTCTACTGACCCAATCGCCCTGGGCTCGAAAGGGACTTACCCATTTGAGTGGTTTGCTTTATCGGCGAGAGGGTTGGGGAACGGAAGAAAACCCGAGTTTTTATCGATTGAATCTTCCCTTGTCGAAAAACTGATTCGCGAGTGCCCGCATCACATTTCTTCGAGGGTTTCTATTCCGAGGATTCTCAGGCCGGTCTCAAGGAAGAGTTTGGTGCGGGCGCAAAGCATGAGACGGAGATTGCGCTCGGCGGGGTCGCTTACCATCACCTTGTCCTGGTTGTAGAAGGAACTGAATCCGGTGGCCAATTCGAAAAGATAGGTGCACAGGAAATGAGGCTTCAACTCCTTTACGGTTTGCTCCAGGGCGAGAGGGAAAAAGACCAGCTTCCGGGCAAGGGATCTTTCGTGTTCGGTCTTGGGCGGACGGGCATTTTCCTCAAGTGAGGCAAGGTCGCCTTCGAATTTTCTGAAGATGCTGCTGATCCGGGCCACCGCATACTGCAGGTATGGGGCGGTGTTGCCCTGCATCGCCAGGAGCTTGTCCCAGGAGAAGACGTAATCCAGGGTCCGATCCTGAGAAAGGTCGGCGTACTTGACCGCTCCCAATCCGATCACTTGGGCCCTCCTTCGGATTTCCTCCTCGGCAAGGTCGGGCTTTTTTTCCCGCACCATTTCCGCCGCCCTTTGGATGGCTTCGTTGAGCAGGTCGATCAGCTTGATGGGTTCGCCGTCCCGGGTTTTGATCGCCTTGTTGTCTTCGCCGAGAATGGTTCCGAACCACACGTGAGAAAGGGTGGGCAGCGTCTTGTTCTCCGCCCCGAACCATTTTTCGGTGGTTAGAAAGAGTTGTTCGAAGTGATCCCGTTGCCGGCCGTCGGTGACGTAGATGACCTGCTCCGCCCGCCACTCCGAGGTCCGGTAGGCAAGGGTGGCGAGATCGGTGGTGGCGTAATTGCTCGCTCCGTCCGACTTTCGGATGATGAAGGGTTGCTTGGCGAACCTCTTGTGTTCGGGATGAAATACCACCAGGGCCCCGGCGTCTTCCCTGCATATTCCCCGTTCCTGCAGACCGGCATAGACCGCATCGACCTGGTCGCGGTAAAAACTTTCCCCATGGGCATGATCGAAGCGCACTCCGAGCAAATCGTAGATCCGTTCGAAGGAGTCCATGCTCAGGTCTCTGATCTTTTGCCAGAGGGCGAGGTTTTCCGGATCACCCTTTTGCAGTTTGACCAATTCCTCCCGGGCTTCGGTCAGGGCCGATTCGTCCTCCTTGGTCAGCGCATTTCCGGAGCGGTAGAGGTTTTCCAGTCGGGCGATGGGTTCGTCCCCAAGTTCATCGAGATTCACCTGCTCCCGCTTGATTGCAAGAAGAAGCATGCCGAACTGAGTGCCCCAGTCGCCCAGATGGTTGTCCCGGATGACTTCGTGACCCCGGTGTTCCAGCAGACGGGCCAGACTTTCACCGATGATGGTCGAACGGATATGTCCGACGTGCATTTGCTTGGCGGTGTTGGGCGAGGAGTAGTCCAAGACGATTTTCCTGCTTTGCCCGACCTTCCCGGCCCCACGGATGGCATCATCGCTTCCGTAGGCTTGCATCCAACGCAGAAGAAAACCCGGGGAAAGGCTGAAGTTGACGAAGCCCGGACCGGCCAGGGACACCTCCCAATCCTCGCTCGGGGGCAGAGTTTGGATCAGTTGTTCCGCCAAGGCCCTCGGGTTTTGTCCCTTGCGTTTGGCAAAGGGGAGAACGCCGTTGGCCTGAAAATCGCCGAAACGCTCGTCCGCCACCCGGACTTGGGGTTCGAAGGCATCGTCGAATCCGTCCACCTTTTGGGCGGCAATGCGCAAAGTTTCGCTCAGGTACTCGCTTAGATCATGGGAAATCTCCATCGGCAGGTACCTCAAAGGTTTCTGACGGAGGCGTCAAGGGAACTCGCCCGAAAAAGAAAAAGCTCGACGAAGGCCGTGATTTTCTGTAATAAAAATGCTTTGCATTGACTCATTACCCCACAACCTAAGCAAGGAGTTACCCCATTATGCCTAAGGCCAAACCATCGAAAGACAAAACTCCCTCCTTCACCTACCTGATCGAAAAAAAGCGTGAGGGCGGAGAATTCTCGGACGAAGAGATCCGTAACATCGTAGATGCCATCCTGGACGAGGAAATGCCCGAGTACCAACAGGCCGCTTGGGTCATGGCCACCTTCTTTCAGGGAATGTCCGCCCAGGAAATCGCCAATTTCACCGAAGAGATGATGCTCTCCGGAGAAGTCATCGAAATGATGGACGTCTCCCGCCCCAAGATCGAAAAGTACTCCACCGCCGGAGTCGGAGACAAGACCACCCTGGTGCTTGGCCCCCTGGCCGCCGCCGCCGGTGTGGCGATGCCCCTGATGAACGGCGACGACGAGGAATTCCTGACCTCCAACAGCGACAAGCTCAAAGCCATCCCCAAAATCTCGACCGAGATGGAACTGGAGGAGTTTTCCGCAGAGGTGCGCAAATTGGGATGCGCCTTCGCCGACCGCCACGAGGAGATTTCCCCGGTCGAATCCATTTTGTACGAATTGCGCAAGAAGATCGGAGCCATCCCCTCCATCCCCTTCATCACCGCAGGCACCCTGAGCCGCAAATTGGCCGCCGGAGCCGAAGGCGTGGTGGTGGACATCAAGTGGGGCAAGGGCTCGTTCATCAAGAATGCGGAGGACGCCAAGCAGTTGGCCCGTTCGCTCACCCGCGTGGGTCGTACCCTGAAGCGCCGTTGCGTGGCTCTGGTCACGGACAACAACCAACCGCTCGGTTCCTGCGTCGGGGCTTCGCTCGAGCTCAAGGAAGCCATCGAGCTGCTCAAGGGCGAAGGGCCCGAGGATTTGCAGGACCTGGTGATGAAGTTGGGCATGGAAATCGTTCGTCTCGCCGGAGTCGCGGGTTCCACGCTCTCCGCCAAGCAAACCGTACGCAAGCATTTGGAAGACGGCAGCGCTCTTCAGAAATTCAAGGACGTGGTCGAATATCAGGGCGGAGACGTCCGGGTTATCGACGATCCCGAGAAATTGCCCAAGGCCAAGCACACCAAGAAAATGCCCGCTCCCAAGCGCGGTTACGTTCATACCATTGACGCGGGGCAACTCGCCCGTGGCGTACAGGTGCTTGCCTATGGAGACGGCGCCAAGTTCGATCCTGCGGTCGGAGTGGCCGATCTATGCAAAGTGGGCACTCAAATGAAACAGGGTGAAGCTCTGATGATGATCCATTACAACGACGAGAAGAGGTTGAATGCCGCCATGGAATACTTCAAGGCCGCCTACCGTTTGGCTCCCAAGCGTCCCAACCCCGCCCCCCTCGTGGTGGAACGGGTTGCCTGACCGCTTCTTCGCCGATCCCCTTTTGCGAAAAAACCTCCCGACCACACACCGGGAGGTTTTTTTATGAAAAGGAGGCGGTTCAGACCCGTCCGAGGTAGGAACGGTCCGAGGTGCTGATTTTGACCACGTCGTCCTTCTTGATGAAAAGCGGAACCTGCACCGTGATCCCGGTGGAAATGGTCACCGGTTTGAGGACGTTGCCCGCGGTGTCTCCGCGCAGGGCTTCGGGGGCTTCGATGACCGTGGCCTCGACCGATGCGGGGAGTTCGAGCCGGACCGGTTCGTCATCCACCAAAAGAATGTCATAGGTGTTTCCCTCGACCAGGAAGCAATCGTCCTCACCGATCATGGCGCTGTCGAGGACGCTGTCCTCATAGGTTTCCAGATCCATGAAGTGGTGCCCGTCCGGATCCTTGTAACTGTACTCGAGCTTTTGCGTGGTTGTGTGCATGAACTCGACGTTATCGGTGGAACGGAACTTGGTGGTGGTGGTGGACCCGCTGCGCAGGTTGCGCAAAGTGGTTTGCACGAACCCGGCCTGCCGGCCCTGGGTACGGTGCAGCATTTCAAGAACGAGGTGCGGGGCGCCTTGGTAGACGATGACGCGACCCTTGCGGATGTCTGTGGGTGAAGCCATGTTGATTACTTTTACTTGTCGATGTGAGGAAAGAAGATCATGGGTAGTGTTTTATTCGTTTCTTGCAACCAAATGTTTTTCCCATCACTTTCTCAAATCCTATGCAAAGCGGCGCCATCGAACTGATTTCCTGGAACGTCAACGGCTTGCGGGCCTGCCGGAAAAAGACCTTCGATTCCTTCGTGGAGGAACGGAAACCGGACTTCCTCTGCCTTCAGGAAGTGAAGCTCAACCCGGAGGTGATCCCCGAGGATGATTTCGGCTATGCCTTCCGTCACTATCACCTCGCGGAAAAGAAAGGCTACTCCGGCACCGCGATCTTTTCCAAGGACGAACCCCTTCGGGTGACCGAGGATTTTCCCGACGGAGCCCACGCCGGGGAAGGGCGGGTCATCACCTGCGAATACGACGGATTCTTTTTGGTCAACGTGTACGTACCCAACGCCAAGGGCGATCTTTCCCGCCTGGGGTACCGCCACCAGTCCTGGGACCCCGACCTCAAGGATTACCTGATCGAACTGCGCGCGACGAAACCGGTGGTGATGTGCGGCGACCTCAACGTCGCTCACCGGGAGATCGATCTCGCCAACCCCAAGACCAACCGGCGCAACGCCGGATTCACCGATGAGGAGCGGGAGGGCATTTCCAACCTATTCGCGGAAGGCTTTCTCGACACCTTCCGCCACCTCTACCCCGATAAGACCGGAGCCTATTCCTGGTGGTCCTACCGGGCGGGAGCCCGGGCCCGCAACGTCGGCTGGCGGATCGATTACTTCGTGGTCTCGGACGACCTCGCCACCTCCGTCCGCGAAGCTTCCATCCTTCCCTCCGTCGAAGGCTCCGACCATTGCCCGGTCACGCTCAGCCTGACCCTCGCCTGAGAGTCTCCCTGTTTTTCCGGTCACCATGGATACCACTGCCCAAGACGCCCTCTTTCTTCGGACGATCGAGCTGGCCGAGAAAGGGTGGGGCAGGACCCACCCCAACCCCATGGTGGGAGCCCTGATCGTGGAGAACGGCGAGGTGGTCGGGGAAGGCTACCATGCGGTAGCCGGTCACGCTCATGCCGAGGTCGAGGCCTTCCGGTCCCTCGGTCGGCCTCCGCAAGCCGGAGCCGAACTTTACGTTTCCCTCGAGCCCTGTTCCACCGACGGGCGCACGCCTCCCTGCACCCGGGCGATTCTCGATTCCGGGATTACCCGGGTCCGCGTGGCCACCCCCGACCCCAACCCCAGCCACGCCGGCAGGGGGCTGGATCTGCTGAGGGAAGCCGGGGTGGATGTGATCCTCGCGGAAGGGGAAATCCGGGAGCGGGCCGAACGGCTCAATTTCATCTTCAACCACAACATGGAAAAAGAGAGCCCCCTAGTTGCCCTGAAAGTGGCGGAATCCGCCGACGGCTTCGTCACCCGCGAGGCGGGTCGTCCCAGTGAAGTCACCGGACCCGAAGCCCGGGCCGACATGATGCGCTGGCGCCGGCTTTTCCCTGCGATCTGCGTAGGCGCGGGCACGGCACTGGCGGATGACCCCTCCCTGACCGCCCGACTGCCGCAAGAGACCTGGTGCCCGGTTCGGCTGGTTCTCGATTCCCAACTCTCCACCCTCGCTTCCGATGTTGCCGAGCGCCGGCTCTACGCCGACGAATTTTCCGATCGTACGGTCCTGCTGGTCACCGAAGCCGGGCTTGCCCGCAGCGGGCGCGTCTCCCGAGCGGAGAGCCTCGGCCTGCGTCTGCTTCCGGTGGAGGCGGAGGCATCGGGACGGATTCGACCGCAGGCTCTGCGTTCCGCTCTGACCGAGCTCGGCCTCAACGCGGTTTATTGCGAAGGCGGACCGGCCCTGGCCGCTTCGCTTCTCGAAGCTGGGGAAATCGATTATTTCTTTTACTACCGATCCCCGCAAACCTTTGCCGGGCCGGGGGGCCTGCCCGGCCCGGGAGTGGACCGGCGGAGTCTTGGCCAACCCATCCGCCGAACCCTCGGGCCGGATCAACTGCTTCACGGATACCTATGACCACGCTCTACCTTGCCTCGGGCAACGCCCACAAACTTCATGAATTGCAGACCGCCCTCGATCAGGCGGGGCTCTCCATCGAAGTGCACGGACCGGATGCGATCGGAGGGATGCCCGAGATCGAGGAGACCGGTTTCACCTTCGAAGCCAACGCCCTGCTCAAGGCTCACGGATTGTGCGCGGTCGGACCCGGCGAAGGCTGGTTTCTCGCCGATGACAGCGGGATCGAGATCGATGCCCTGGAGGGCCGCCCCGGCGTGATTTCCGCCCGCTATGCTGGCTTGGACTGCGACGACGAAGCCAACAACGACAAGGTGCTCGCGGAGATGCGGGAAGTCCCCCAATCCGAACGCGGGTGCCGTTTCCGTTGCGTGCTTGCCCTGGTCGGAGAGGGGCTCGAGGAAACCTTTGCCGGAGCCTGCGAAGGAACCCTGCTGACCGAACGGCGGGGGAGCGGAGGGTTCGGTTACGATCCGCTCTTTTTGCCCTGGGAGAGCGCCTCCACCTTCGCGGAAATTTCCCTTGAGGAAAAGGCCCTTATCAGCCACCGGGCCCGGGCTCTGGTCGGGCTGATCGAATGGTTCAGGGAGCGCTTCTGAGCATACTGACCTCGAGGAATTACTTACATTCATCCATCTAAATTCAGTATAAATTTTTAAAATTTAAATGAAAAAGCCTGTATCAGTTATACTCTTTTATTTACTCTCTTTTTTTGGAAGAAAAAATATTATTGGGAGAAAAAGTAAATTAGATCCAATCTACAGAAGTGCATTCAAGGTGTTTTCATTTTGCACTGACCCCAAAATCTACCGGAAGGCAA
>Ga0160422_10000404_pt1 | contig 25935 bp, 15 predicted proteins | sample Fk160mmetaG_FD_108192 | JGI IMG/M metagenome (GOLD analysis project Ga0160422, IMG submission 108192) | Marine microbial communities from the Central Pacific Ocean - Fk160115 60m metaG | ecosystem: Environmental > Aquatic > Marine > Oceanic > Photic zone | place: The Central Pacific Ocean...
AAGTCGTTGTTTTTGAAAGTGACGATCCCGGTAAAAGAGGCCACCCCACCCCTTGCAAGCAATGCGTTAAGCTGGACCGCTCCTTCGGAAAAGCAATGAAAGACCACATTGCGCCAAGCCAGACCGCTGGCGTCTATCAGGTTTACGCAATCGTCAAACGCGCTTCTCGAATGAACGATGACCGGACAATCCAGCTCTTTTGCCCATTCCAATTGTTTTGTAAAGGCTGCTTTCTGGTTGTCTATCATTCGATTTCTTTTTCCTTCCTCAGAGGGAAGCCTAAAGTAATCCAAACCGATTTCTCCAAAAGCGACCGGGGGTAACGGTTTGTCCCAAAAGCTTCTTAGGCCTTTCGTGTTTTGCTCCCAATACTCGTCAACGTAACCGGGGTGCAAACCGATTGAATAATAAACCATCTCCTGATATTCGGTGGCTAGATGCGAATAAATGTTCCAGTCTTTCGGAGATGTTCCAACCGTAACCATACCAAGCACAGAGGCATTTTGGGCCCGCTGGATCACAGCCGAAAGTTCCCCTTTTTCCCAAAAGGTTTTGAGGTGACAGTGACTATCAAACCATGACATCTACTCGACGAATAACGGAAGACGCGCCATTATCGCCAACCTAAAACCATCAAATTAAAATTTTTAAAACACAGTCTTTATGGAAAACGTCATTATATTAGGCACAGGTTGCGCTGGGTTCACCGCCGGTATCTATGCCGCTCGAGCTAATCTCAATCCCCTTATCTTAGAAGGCAAACAACCTGGTGGCCAATTAACCACCACTTCCGAAGTCGAAAATTTTCCGGGCTTTCCGGAAGGCATCGACGGATATTCCCTGATGGAGCATCTACGCAAGCAGGCATTGAAGTTCGGTGCCCGCGTGGAAAATGCATTTGTCGACCGTGTTGCCCTTGGCGAATCGGAAAAGAGCCTTTTTGCAGGTGAAAAAATCTACCAGGCAAAATCCATTATCATAGCCACTGGAGCAGCTCCGCGCTTGTTGGGAGTTCCCGGAGAAAAGGAATTATTCGGAGGGAAAGGAGTCACAACATGCGCAACTTGTGACGGCGCGTTTTATCGCGGTATGGATGTGGTGGTTGTGGGCGGGGGCGATTCCGCCTGCGAAGAGGCTCTTTTTCTAACCCGGTTTTGCACTAAGGTTACCTTAATTCATAGGAGGAATGAGTTGAGAGCCTCCAAAATCATGGCAGAGCGAACCCTCGCTCACGAAAAAATCGAGCCTTTATGGGACTCGGCAGTCGATGAAATCCTTGCAGATGAGGATGGAAAGGCGCGGGCGGTGCAAGTAACCAACCTAAAAAGCGGTGAAACGAAAGAGGTTGAATGCAAAGGCGTTTTCATTGCCATTGGGCATCTGCCCAACACTCAACCCTTCAGAGAGGTTTTACCCTTGGATGACAATGGATACCTGATTCCTGAATCCGGTAGTTCGGTCAAAACCGCCCTCCCAGGCGTTTACGTTGCAGGAGACTGCGCCGACCATGTTTATCGCCAAGCAATCACTGCCGCGGGTATGGGATGTCAGGCGGCAATAGAAGCCGAACGTTGGTTGGCTGACCAAGCGTAACCCTGCATGCCGCAAAACCCTGCGCAAGAAAACTTAGTTTCCCTTCTCGGGGATACCGCTGCGAGGCTTCCCGACCGACCAGCCGTCCTATCGAGCGAAGTTCAAGGCTTTGCGCCCCGCACCTTCGGACAATTGTACGCCGATACCAGAATCTGCGCTTCGATCCTATCCTCTCGGGGTATTGGGAAGGGGGATAAAACCTTGCTTTTCGTGCAACCTGGCTACGAATTGATAATCTTGGCTTTTGCCCTTATCCAGCTTGGTTCGGTACCGATTATCATTGACCCTGGAATGGGGCTGAAGTCCATGTTGGCTTGCATACGTTCGACCCAGCCAAAGTTTCTAGTAGGAACTCCGCTTGTTTGTTTCGTAAGCAAATTTTTCCCAGGATCCTTCAAGTCAATCAGAAGAAAAATAGTCATTCATTCGGGTTTTCTTGGTAAAATCATAAGTGAGAAGCAACCACCATCGGAGATTCAGATTGCCGAGACATCCGCTTCGGAGCTTGCTGCGATTGTCTTTACTTCAGGGTCAACCGGTAAGCCGAAGGGCGTTCGTTACCTCCATTCGACCTTCAATGCTCAAGTCAATTCGCTGAAGGAGAACTTTAATATGAACGAAGGTGAATTGGACCTTACCACATTACCGATTTTTGGTCTTTTCAACCCTGCATTAGGCATAACCAGCGTTATCCCCGACATGAACCCGAGAAAGCCCGCCAGAGCGGATGCCGAAAAATTGGTACGGGCAATCCTCAACTTTAAAATCACATCGGCGTTTGCTTCTCCCGTCATTGGGAAAAAGATTGCCAACTGGTGTTTGGAAAACAACCGGGAATTGCCTTCCATGCGAAGAATTTTTTTGGCTGGTGCTCCTGCCCCACCCAGTCTCATCGAACAACTTGCGAAAGTAATGGTCAATGGTGAGGTCATTGTTCCCTACGGTTCGACCGAAGCTCTTCCCGTCGCTTACTGCCAAACCCAAGAGATCCAAAATTGTCGAAAAGGCATCGAGTCGGGAGAGGGTTCCTTATTGGGGAAGCCGATTTCAGGAATCACCTTACGTGTTTTTCCAACTCGCAAGGGACCCTATCCCAGTGACGCGGCTCAAATAAGCCCTTTGGAGGGCAAAGAGGTTGGGGAAATTTGCGTTTCAGGACCAGTTGTGACCGATGGTTACCACAACAAGCCGGGAGCGACTTTCGACGCGAGATTTGTCTACGAGGGAAAAGTCTTTCACCGCATGGGTGACTTGGGATACTTTGACGAGAATGATCATCTTAGGTTCATGGGAAGAAAGATCGAATGCGTTCAAACCCCCAACGGCCCTTTGGAAACCGAAAGGTGTGAGCCCATTGCTAATGCCCATGATGGCATTGCAAGGTCCGCTTTGGTTGGAATCGGCAAGGGCAAGACTAAAGAGCCCTGTTTGGTGGTTGAGCCTCTCAACGAAAATTCGGAAAAAAGCGCTCTTGAAGATAGGATCAGGGATGACTTGAGGCAGAATCTACCCGACTTCGCCATCAAAAGAATCTTTTGGCAAAACTCCATCCCAGTGGACTCAAGGCACAATGCCAAGATTCACCGCTTGGCGTTGGCCAGAAAATGGACTAAATTGGTTGCTTCTGACCCCGAGCTCGGTTTGCCAAAATGAAGATCGTCGTCACGGGAGGAATGGGATTTATTGGAAGTTCCGTTTTGACTAGACTGCTCGCTTTGGAGCATAAGATTGTTGCCATTGGCCGGTCCGCAAAACCGCGAAATGCAAGGTCGCATCCAAACTTGTCTTACCATTGCGTGGACTTGTCCAAGCGGAAAATACCTGAAGAAATCATCCGGGGCACCGACTTGGTCTTCCACATCGCCGCAAAAGCCGGAATTGGAGGAAGGTATTCGGATTATTATTCCGCGAACTACCTGTCAACCGTTCAACTTCTTGAGACCTGCAAGGAGCATGGTGTTTCACGATTCATTTTCACAAGTTCGCCCAGTGTGGTTTTTTCCCAAAAATCAATCTCCAACGGCAACGAATCCCTTCCCTACCTAAACCACTCTGGTTTTGCTTATGCCCACACCAAGGCCTTGGCGGAAAAACATGTGCTACTGGCTCACAAACCCGGCTCTTTCCAGAGCCTTGCCTTACGTCCGCACCTAGTTTGGGGGACAGCGGACCCCCATCTTTTACCAAGAGTGATCCAGCGGCATAAGGCTGGTAAACTTCGGATCGTCGGTGAAGGGCGAAACAGAATGGACCTCACGCATGTTAAAAACGTAGCCCACGCTCATTTGCTGGCCATGCAAAAGATGATTGCAGATGAGCGATTTGGTGGCAAACCGTACTTCATCAGCCAAGACGAACCCGTGGCTCTGTGGGGTTGGCTCAATGAAATTTTTCTCGCTTTGCAACTACCGCCTCTCGAATCAAAGGTGTCTTTTCGAAAAGCATATTTGGCTGGCTGGCTTATGGAAAAAGTTTGGCAGCTGCCTTTTTTCAAAGGAGACCCCCCAATGACTCGATTCGTTGCCTCTCAACTTGCGCATGATCACTGGTTTTCCAATAAGGAAGCTCTTTCCGACTTTGGTTATTCTCCCATTCTTTCCATGGAAGATGGATTGAAGGAGACTCTTCCTTGGCTACGAACGCTTTAATGGCGTTGAGTTGCCCGATTGAATTCGGACAGCAAGCATGCCAAGCATGCATTTAGATTGAGCGAGCTTGCCTTGCCTCGCATGGGTATTTTGCACCATTTTGAAATTTTTGATTTCCAAAAGGAACCAAGGCCTTCCTTTTCGCTCCCTAAAACAAAAGCGGTTCCGCGAGCTAACTTTGACTCGTAGAGGGAATCGCTTTGTTTGGAGCTTGTGCCTAAAATCTCAAGTTGACTTGCCTCCAGCCAATCGAAGACTTCATCCTTAGTTCCCGCAAAAACCGGAACTTGTCCGATTAATCCCCGCGAAGAACGCACCACGTTAGGATTAAAGAAATCCACGCAGGAGTCGGACAAAAAAACCGCATCGGCTCCAAAGGCCTCAGCCGTTCTTAAGATCGCTCCCAAGTTGCCTGGTTTTTCGATTTCATCCAAAACAACAACCAAGGTATGCTTAACCTCTTCCGGAGGTCTTATCTCCAGACTCCATTTCCGAACCACGGCGAGAATACCGTCGGATTTTTTCCGATAAGAAGCCTTGAGGAAGGCTTCTTCGGAAACCTCCTGGAGCTTAATTCCTTCCCTTTCCCATTTTGCCAGAGATTCCGAGACATACCCCTGAGAAATCAGTTTTTTACAATGGAAAACCTCCTCCACCCGCTTCCCCGATTCCCACAAGGCCTTGAGGTCATCAAGGCCTTCGACCACAAAAACGCCTCTCTCTCTTCTCCTGCGTGGTGATTCCCGCAATTTAACGAGTTCCTTGATCCTCGGGTTTGATGGGCTGATTATTATCTCGTTCACATAAAAGTAAAAAAGGGTTTTGCCTCAAAAGTGCGAGCTTGTTACGAGGCAGTCTTGACTATGCGACCACCCAAAGGCTTCAGGGAATCTCCTTACCCATATCACCACGAGCTTGAAATCCTCATTGATTCCGTAACCAATTTGGGTATTGGGATTGCCCGAGACGATAATTGGGTCATTCACGTTCCCTTTGTTTTGCCCGGTGAGAGAATCAGGGCCCGCATATACAGAAATCATAAGAATTATTCCGATGCCGATTGCCTTGAGATACTGGAGCCTTCCCCTCAAAGAGTTACTCCAAGTTGTGATTTATTCGGCGTTTGCGGCGGATGCCAATACCAAGCGGTAAACTATCAAACTCAATTGATTTGGAAACAAAGGCACGTTGCGGAAAGTTTCCTCCGCATCGGCGGAATCGAAGCCAAGGTAAATCCGACCATCGCATCGCCCAAAAGGTTTGCTTATCGATCGAAGCTAACTCCACATTACGAAAAAACTCCGGACTTCGAAAATCGAAAAGTCGGATTCCTTCGACAGGGTTCCCGCAGGATCTTGGTGGACGTACCATCTTGTCCGATTGCCACGGATCCAATCAATGCAGCCCTACCCGCAGAAAGAGAAAGCCTAAGAGCTCAAGCCATGGGCAAAAAAAAGGGGGGTACCTTATTGCTTCGAGACACCCTTGAAGGAGTCATAACCGATCCTAAGAAAACGGTGAGCGAAAAAGTCCGCAATTTGATCTTTCAATTCAAGGCGGGCGAATTCTTTCAGAACAATCCCTTTATTCTCCCACAACTTGTTGAACACGTCATTGCCGAGGCGAACCCAAACCTTTGTCGGGTTTTGGTCGATGCCTACTGCGGAGGGGGGCTTTTTGGACTTTCGGCTGCCTCTCAATTCGAGCGCGTGATCGGAATCGAAATAAGTCGAGATGGATTTGAGGGGGCTCGAACCAATGCTCTCTTGAACAAGATCGATAATGCAGAGTTTTTTCTTGGCGATGCCGGTTCCATTTTCAGCGAGCTTGACCGGGAAAGGGAGCCTTACGCACTAGTCATCGATCCACCGCGCAAGGGGTGTGACGCAAATTTCATCGACCAAACGCTGTCTTTTCGACCTCGCAGAATCGTTTACGTTTCATGCGACCCGGCCACCCAAGCCAGAGATGCAAAGCTTCTCTTACAAGGCGGCTATCGGATCTTGCAAATGCAACCCTTTGATCTTTTTCCCCAAACCAGACACATAGAAAACGTCATGACTTTGGAAATTTAAATTCGTTTTCGGTCACGTCGCCACTCCAACGAAGCAAATTCTTCTACGAATGGATTACGTTCGGAAAGAAAATTTTCCGGCCATTCGACAGCCTCGGCTTTTTCTTCGACCATTTCGGAAAGCGCCCAAACGAAATCCTTTTTGTAACGCTTGGGGTCAAAGTTCGCAATCGGCCTCAAGTCAATCGTACCCTGAACCAAAACCGCCTGCCTGGATCTCTTCATGGCGGCGCCAGCCAACTTCAACTTTCCATCTTGGCTCATTAGGTCTTTTCCGACCGGCTCGTCAAAGCAATCTCCCGGAATCCCCTTGGTCTTGGATGCGGGGCAGGGTTGTAAGACAGTCGGAACGGATTGATTCGCGAGGGCAGCTCCAATCGCTTGATGAATCAGTTCGTACAGACTCAACGATGGGATGGCGAACGACCCATGGCCACAAGGTAAGACAAGGCAATAGGTCCAGTCCTTTCCATGTCTGACGATCCCCCCGCCTGTGGGTCGCCTGACAAGATTTTGGATGGAAGCGCCGGTCACCTCTTCAACCCATTCCCATTTTTGACCATATCCAAAACTTATCTCTTCGGATGCCCACGAATATGCTCTGAATTTCGGTGTCGCCTCTGAAGCCGCTTTTTCAAACAACCACCAATCCGTAGCCATGTTCTCAGGGCCGCCCTCGGACAAATCGGGATAAGTCAGAAAGCTCATTTGGAGCTAAACCGAGGCACGTACCGGGAAGGGTCGTCTGCCGCTTCCCTGTACCAGCCATAAAGAGAAGGCGGAACGATCAATCCTTCGAGTTGTTTATCAACGCTAGGAGGTTTGGTCTTCAACTTCCCTACAAGCGGAGCGAGTTCGAAGCCCAAATGGCGGGGCCTAAGCCCTATCCTGGCCTCTTCTTTTTTCAAAGAACCTTTTTTGATTCCCTTTGGATTCATTCCGAATCTCCGAAGAATACGAACTCCCAGTTGGTATCGTGAGATTTCCTCATCACCCGCCCAATGGAAAAGGCCATTGAGATTTGGTCGCTCGAGGAGTTCAACCATTGCAGAAGCGACGTTTTCCGAAGAGCATGGCTGGCGCACCTCATCTTCGAACAAGACCAGGGGCTCATTGTTTGCCAAGGCATGAAGGATTTTTTCATGTTGGCTCCTCGTCCCGCCCGGACTGTTGCCGTTGATTAAAGTGATTCTCAAAACAACCAAATTCTCGTCCGTAACCGACAAGATGGCTTTTTCCGCTTCAAGTTTCTGTCGCCCGTATTCACTCAAGGGATTCGGTTGGTCGGTCGAGCGATAGGGTGATTTCGATCCATCGAAAACCATATCCGTCGAGATATGCAGAAAGCGAGCGCCCAAGTGGGAGGATACCTCCGCCAGGTGGCGGGAGCCTCCGACGTTGATCGCATGCGCCAGAGCTGGATTCACCTTCACTTGATCGGGAGAGGAAACGGCGGCGCAATTGACGATCGCGTCAGGCCATAAGTCGAGCATCCTTCTTGTTACGCTTTCGTGGTTTTCTATCAACAAATCTTCGGACGCGTGGTAGCCTTGCCCGGTCTTGGTTCCCCTCCGTGAAAAGGAATGGCATGAGTGTCCCCTGCTCTTGAGCTCATTCTCCACAGCCGAACCCAACAAGCCGGTAGAACCAAATAACGCCACTTTCATACCTCAATAATAAATGCCTCTTTGGATGATGGACAACCAGAGAGTTCTTCGAATCCTTTTCCTTGTATCTTCGATCAAACTCAAATAAAATTAGGTTTTAATGAATTTATCCCAACTTGCGAATCCTCGCATACTCGAACAACCCACGTATCTTCCGGGAAAGCCCATTGAAGAGGTGGCCGCGGAATATGGCTTGGAATCCGGTGAAATTTGTAAGCTCGCCTCCAATGAAAACCCATGGGGAGCATCTCCCAAGGCCCTGAAGGCTGGAGCCGACGCTCTTTCGAAAGTGAATTTATATCCGGAAGGAAGTGGTCAGGTCCTTCGCAAAGCATTGGCAAAGTATCATCAATTGGAAGCCGATCAGTTTATCTTAGGCAATGGTTCAAATGAGATCATCGAGCTTTTGGGGCACGTCTTTCTTCAACCTGATGATGAAGTCATCTTTGGTGAACATGCTTTCGTGGTTTATAAATTGGTTGCGCTGCTTATGGGCGCAAAAGCGGTTCCGGTCGAAATGCCCGCGCTGACTCATGACTTGAACAAGATGTGGAATGCCATCACCGAACGAACGAAGCTCGTGTTTCTACCCAGCCCAAATAATCCAACCGGGACTGCGAACACGAATGAGCAAATTTGCGCCTTCGTCCGGTCTTTGCCCGAACAGGTAATCTTTTGCATGGACGAAGCGTACGTCGAGTATCTTGATTCTCCTCCTGATCTAAAACCTTTGATTCGGGAGGGAAGAAAAGTTCTGGCGATGCGAACCTTTTCCAAAATTCATGGATTGGCCGGCCTTAGGATTGGTTACGGTTACGGATCCGCGGAAATGATCGCTCTCTTGCAACAAGCGAGACAACCATTCAATGCCAATTCCGTCGCTCAAGCTTGCGCTCTTGCCGCTCTTGAGGATGGTGATTGGGTTAGTCAATGCCGAAAAAGAAACTTGGACGGACTGGAGCAACTAGGCCTCGGATGTCAACGATTGAACCTTCCGTTCGTTCCAAGCCAAGCCAATTTTCTTCTCGTTGAAGTGGGAGATGGCAAAAGGGTTTTCAAGGAATTGCAAACTCGTGGAATCATCACCAGGCCCATGGGTGGCGGACTGGAAAAATACCTCCGAATTTCCGTTGGTACCGAGCTCGAAAACGATCGTGCGCTCAATGCCCTAGAGGAGGTTCTGTCCATCGCAAGCGTAAGGATATGAGCGAATTTCATTCCCTCGCTCAAACCAAGTCCGGCCTTTTGATTCTATGGCTTTTGGTAGGCCTTTGGACCTTCTACGTCTCTTTGTTTCGGGCCTTCGTCGATCGAATTCGAGCTGGCACAACTCCATCTCCAAATGATCAAAGGCCCGCCACCAAGTTAGTTTTTGATTTATTGAAAGCGCCTAACCAAGACCGCCCCTTTCACGTTGAGGCCGCCCTGCTTTCCGCGCTTCAAATTCTTTTGGGCGTTTTGTTTTTCATTGAATTACAGTTTTTTGAATCCGGAGTCTTCGGACTTCTGGGGGGATTCCTTCTTTCGTTCCTTGCGGAAAGAATGACCGCTGGCCTTTTGCCTAGAGTTCTGGTATCCACCGAATGCGTTTCCCTGCAGTTATCCATTGGTTATCCGTTCATGCTTTTTGCCAGAATCCTTGCCTTTCCCTTATCCGCCGGATTGGCAGCGATGGAAAGACTCCTGTTTTCAAAAAGCCAGAATGAAAATCGTAAGACTGAAGACGAAAGCGAAGTCGCGGACCACATTCGTATCTTGGGCAGGGAAGGTTCTAATTTGGAGCCGGAAATTTTTGAGATTATGGGTAATGCGCTTGAGATGAGCCAACTGCATGTGAAAGACGTTATGGTCCCGCGCAACCAAGTGCAAATTCTAGATGATAACGACTCCGTTGAAGAGAACTTGGAAATCGCTCGGTCCTGCGGTCACACCCGTCTGCCTCTTTGCGCCGGTGATCTGGATCGCTGCCTTGGTATCGTTCACGTGAAATACGCCTTTAAGAAATTGGGCGAGGGTAACGAACTTGATCTTCGGGCAATCACCAAATCCCCGGTTTTGCTCGCCAGTGAGGAATCCCTGCCATCCGCACTCAAAAAGATGATGAAGTGGAAAGTGCATATGGCTTTGGTCGGTGATGAATTCGGAGGAATTGATGGCGTCATAACTTTGGAAAATATCCTCGAAGAAGTGGTTGGAGAAATTCAAGATGAATTCGATGCCGAGGAGCTTTCGGTGGTTCGCATAGCCGATGGAAAGTGGAAAATTTCCGGACTGACCCCCGTTCATGACTTGCCCGAGGAGTTAGGCTTGGACGATCACGATGAGGAACTGGCAACGTTCGGCGGCTTGATCACTCGAGAGTTGGGTAAAATACCAAAGCGCAACGAGACCATTCGCTTCCCTTCCTTCGACGCCAAGGTTCTCAATGCGGACGAAACCAGAGTGCTGGATGCTGAAGTTAGCCTCTTACCCAGTCCTAAAAGCGAATGAGTGAAGATTAGTCTCTGGGAAAAAGAATCGTTTTTTGACCCAACTTCTTGCCGACAAGTCGGTCTCCCCAATCCAATTCCTGTTTCCAGGCAAGGCATGACGGCAAACCCAATCTTTCGTTAATTGCATAATGAACCTCAGGCATAATCGGGGCAAGAAAGACGTTGCCCAATCGGAGCGCTTCCACCATGGTCGCCAAACTGGTTTGAAGATATTGCTGATCCTCTGCCTTATCGGATTTTGCCAATTTCCAAGGGGATCTTTCATCCGCGTACTTGTTGATGGATCGGAAAAAGCCAAAAAGGTGATCCAAGGCCTGATTGAACCTGTATCCAGAGAAATCGTTCATCACTCGATCTTTGGTCTCCTCCCAAAGAAGCGAAAGATTCTCTTCGGGTTTCCCTCTGACGGGGGGTTCAGGAACCAAGCCCCCGCAATATCTTTCAAGCATGTGCAATAATCGGCTTAACAAATTACCAAGATCATTACCCAAATCCGCGCGGTACCTCGATTCGAAACGCTCGAGGGAAAACTCAGCATCTCGCCCAACGGTCATTTCCCGCATAACGAAATAGCGAAAGGCATCGGATCCATATTGCTCGACCAATTCCAGCGGGTTCACGGTTTCTCCCGTGCTTTTGGACATCTTGGCTCCCGAACTCGTCCACCAACCATGAGCCAAGATTTGTTTGGGCAAGGATAGATTTGCCGCCTTCAGCATGATTGGCCAGTAAACGGCGTGAGGAGGCGCTAGAATATCCTTACCAATGACATGAAGGTCGGCAGGCCAAAATCTTTCGAACTCGCTCTCATGACCAAAGCCCGCGGCAGTTACGTAATTCACCAAGGCGTCAAACCATACGTAGGTTACAAAATTGGCATCAAACGGAAGTGGAATTCCCCAAGACAAACGCTCCTTGGGACGTGAAATGCAAAGATCGTTAAGAGGTTCCTTAAGAAATTCAAGAACTTGGTTCTGCCTGTAATCGGGTGCTATGAAAGTTGGGTTTGTACGGATATGTTCGATCAGCCAATCCTGGTATTTGCCTAATTTGAAAAAATAATTCTTTTCGGTTATTTCAGTAACCTCGCCATAGATTTCCGGCCATTTTCCGTCCACCTTGTCCTTTTCCTGCAAAAATTGCTCGGCCCGGGTCGAATAAAAGCCCTTGTATTCCGCCTGATAGATTTCGCCACGCTCATACAAATCCGTCAATAAGTGGCAAACCACTTTCTTGTGACGTTCCTCCGTTGTTCGAATGTAATCGTCGGGGTGAACGTTCAAGCTCTTAAGCAGGGACTTGAACTCTTCTGCAATTCCATCGCAACGCGCCTGCGGACTGATTCCCTCTCGCTCCGCCCCTTGCTGAACCTTTTGTCCGTGTTCGTCCAGACCGGTTACGAAACGGACCTCATGCCCGAGAAGTCTTTGGGTTCTGGCGATGACGTCAGCGAGTATTTTCTCATATGCATGACCCAAATGCGGAGAACCGTTCGCATAGTCAATTGCCGTTGTCAGATAAAATGGTTTCATAGGGATTTCTCTTAAACCAATCCAAGACAAACCGCCATCTCAATTCATTCTCATGGTTTACGTGGTTGACGTATGGGCATGCCTTTTTTGTATTTGGGTAAGAGCACGATTTTTCGTGTCTAACCCACGGATGCATTACAGCCATCCCCTCAACCCTTAGGTTTCAACTTACACATTGGCGTCATTTTACAGTTTGCCGAATGAGCGAAAACAATCAGTCCGATCAAGAATTGCTTCAAGTGGAAGGAATTCTGGACCTTAACGAAAATAAGTCCGGAGTTCTTTTGGATCCTTCTCGTGGAGGGAAGACCACTCCGCACGACCCTTTCGTTCCCAGAGAATTGATTCGTCGTTTCAAACTTAAGAAAGGATCCGTCATACTTGCGGATGCCGTACCCGACAAGGCGAGGCCCAACCCCAAAATTCGGTTTATTCATACCGTGGACGGACTGTCGCTCAACGACCGCAAAAAGTTATTCAGGTTTGACCAACTGACTACGATTCAACCCAATCAAAAATTAAGCCTCGAGACGGATGACAATCGAATGACCACTCGAGTTTTGGATCTCTTTTGTCCCCTCGGCAAAGGACAGCGAGCCTTGATTGTCGCTCCTCCGAGAGCGGGAAAAACAACTATTCTTCATGATGTGGCCAAAGGCGTTGAGCAGAACCACCCGGAATGTCACTTGATGGTTTTGCTGATTGACGAACGACCCGAGGAAGTGACCGATTTCAAAAGAACCGTACCCGCTGAAATTTACGCTTCCTCCAACGACGAGGAAGTGAAAAGCCATCTGAGAGTTGCCGAACTCGCAATTGAAAGAGCGAAGCGGTTGGTTGAATCGAAAAAGGACGTCGTGCTTTTGCTCGACTCGATCACTCGGCTTTCGAGAGCATACAATGCAGCTTCTGGGAAAAGTGGCAGAACCATGACCGGAGGACTTGACGTACGGGCGCTTGAAAAGCCCAGGCAGATTTTTTCGTCCGCAAGAAATTCCGAGGAGGCGGGATCGCTAACCATCGTGGCTACCGCATTGATTGAAACTGGTTCCAAAATGGATGAGCTTATTTTTCAGGAATTCAAAGGAACCGGTAACAGCGAAATCATCCTCGATCGGAAAATTGCCGAACTTCGACTATGGCCCGCGATTAATCTTGCTTCTTCCGGCACTCGAAAAGAAGAGGACCTGGTCGACCCTCTGACTCTTGAGAAAACTTCTTTTCTCAGGAGAGCCATGTCTCCGATGAAGACAATCGATGCGGCGGAAACGCTCATTGAGCGGATGAGCAAAACATCCAACAACCAAGAATTTCTAGACCTTATCCAAACGTCTTAACTCGTTGACAAAAAGCCTTCCAAAAGGCACTTTCTACCTTTCCCATCGTTTTCCTCTTACGATCCCCATATGCACAATTTCTCTGATCAATGCCTAGACTTAGCCCGATCTCTTTTGGGCAATAATCTGCAGCACATCAACGAAGATGGAACGGTCACGCCTGCCCCGAACGAGGAATCCCGCGTCGATGAACCAGGTCACGCCGCTCTTGCAATCGGTGAATTCTTTCGGGCAACCGGAGAGGTTGAGCTAGGAGAATATGATCTCTTTGATCTGTCCGCCCGTTGCGTAACCCAACAAGCTTTCACTGAAGAAGCCAATGACAATGGTATGGCTTATGCGGCGCTTGGCCTTCTTTCCTTTGGCGCGTCAAAGGAAAGAAACGCCGTTTGGGAACGGTTGCAAGACCCGACGCGCGAACAATTGGATCGCTGCCTTCTTTCGAAAACCGACCACGACAATCATTTTCAGGCATTCAACATAGCCAAATCGGTCGCCCGATTTAGTTTTGGACTCACCAAAAAGGACGATACCGGTAAGGTCATTGATCAATTTGTGGACCGAATCGAGGAAAACAGCAGCGCTGGTTTTTGCAATGATGATCCCAAAAGTCCTTGTGGCACCTTTGACTTGTACGGCGTTCTTTCCTTTATTTTCATCAGACAGGCCCTTCAACTACACGCAAACGTTCACCTAAAGGACCGCAAGCTTCCCAAACTCAGGACCTTCGCAGAAAAGTATTTGAAAATGCTTCCTGACATGACACGGCAAGACGGATTGGGATGGAATTACGGGCGCTCCGTCGGCGCTTACGGTCAATTGCACTGCATCAGCCTTATTCTACAAGGCATGCGGGATCAATGGATCGCTCCTGAAAAAATTTCCCTGTATCTCGATACCCTTCGTCGACTCTTCCAATATTTTTTCGTCACTTACATTGATCAGGAAAAGGGAGACTTGGTAATCAGAGACAACGAACGGAACACCGTACCCAATCACACCACTCGCATGGCCAATTTCGATGCCGCTCGTTATTTGTGCCAATGGTCCAGACTTGCCAAGGTAATCGGTGGTTCGCTTGGCGTTCCTCCTCCCAATCGCTCCAAGGTTGCCGGAAGGTTCGTAATTTTCGACAAATCCCACAAGAAAGAACACGGCTTGTTCCTTTACCGCGATGAAAACCTGGGGGTTCAGTATCAGCTTCCGATCATTGGGCCAGGCGAACCGCAATCCAGTGACAACCTTGCCTTCCCTCATTGTTCGGGGATTTTTGATTGGCCGGTAAACAAGTACTTGCCCGTTATGCTTCCCGAACTGACCTTCGGGGACACCGTGACCATTCCCTCCTATTATGGGAAAAATTGCGTAACCGGCATCGGTCTGAAAAAGTCACTTTACCTTCGATTCGAACAACCGGAACTTATTAAAACGGACGGAACCTTCGCCAATGGCATAGGCAGTTGTCAAGTCCAGTGGAATTTCGGTGAAGGCAAGGTGCAATCCGAATTCGTGTTCAAGGTAAAGAATCAGATTTCCATGGATAAGATGAGATTGGCTCTTGTGATTGGCTCTCCTCATGACAGCTATCGCTTGGGTACCACCCTGCGACAAGGGCCCGAAGGATTGCGGGCCAACGTTGAGGTCGATGACTTTCAGGCCAACTGGGGTTCCTTCGAGACCGTTTCGGAAAACCCCGACTACAAAGGGTATGCGGGGAACGTCCATTATGTGCAATATCTCGTTCGGGACCATCCCTTGATCATGCGACCCGGCCAACAATACAAATTGGTTCTGACTTACGAACCGGACGTTGCTTTTGCGGACGAATAGGCTCGTCGGACAAACAATTTCGCCAAGCCAGGCTTTCATATTTCAAGAGGTTTTCAAAGCATGCTTTCCGCTCGAGTCATTCCTTGCTTGGACGTAGATGCGGGTCGGGTCGTCAAAGGGGTTAGATTCAAGGAACTTCGCGATGCCGGTGACCCCGTTCAAGTCGCTCAGGCCTACGAGCAACAGGGTGCGGACGAGCTCGTCTTTCTTGACATCACTGCATCCAGTGATGAGCGCCAAACCATGAGAGAGGTTGTGGAAAGAACGGTCGCAACCTGCTTTATGCCTGTCACGGTAGGTGGGGGAATTCGCACTCTGGAAGACATTCGGGCAATGCTTCTTTGCGGAGCCGACAAGGTGAGTCTTAATACGGCCGCAATTCTTGACCCCGATTTGATCAATCGGGCTTCTGCCATGTTTGGGAACCAATGCATTGTCATAGCCATCGATGCAAAGCAAAGGGAAGGAGAGATGGGTTGGCTGGTATACACCCATGGTGGACGTAAACCCACCTCGCTGGATGCGGTGGAGTGGGCTCAGGAAGTGGTGTCTCGGGGAGCGGGCGAAATTCTTCTGACCAGCATGGACCGGGATGGCACCAAGGAAGGCTTCGATCTGTCATTGACCCGTGCAATCAGTGATGCGGTGGAGGTTCCCGTCATTGCATCCGGGGGAGTGGGCAATCCAAATCATCTCTGTGAAGGAATTATCGCCGGACGGGCGAGCGCCGTACTTGCGGCCAGTATTTTTCACTTTGGCGAGTACACGGTCGGCGAAACGAAACAGGTCATGCGATTGGCGGGAATTCCCGTTCGTTTGTAATTAAGAATTAAAAGCCAATGCGCCCTAGGGCACGTTGACCATATCGTCAAAATCTTGAAGATAGCCACGGGCCACTTTTTCGAGAGAGAAGAGAGAAGCTCGTTGGTAGGCTCTACTCGACATCGGCTCCAAGTCTTCCTGGTTTTCCAGCGCCCATAGCAAAACCTGCGAAAGGGATTTTTCATTCTCTGAGTTTCGGCTGAAAACCAAGGCATTCGAATCGTTTTCCAGAAAATCAGTGAAGCATCCCAAGTCAGACACCAAGGGAACGCATCCGCAACTCATTGCCTCAAGAACGGCCAATCCAAAGGTCTCCCCTTTCTCAGCCAAAGAAGGATACGCGAAAATCCGGGCATCCTGAAGCTCCTTGGATAATTCATTCTCCTTGAAGCTTGGTTCCTCAATTTCGATTCGCGCTTCCGTTTCCCTTGCCGCTTGTTTGACTTTATTCAGGTAGTGGGAACCTGCCCCGCCGTGCTTTTTCTCCCAAGGGCCCTTGATTTTCAAATGCCAATTTTGCTTATGGGTAGGATTTAATCTTCCCCAGGCTCGAACCAATTCAAGTACGCCTTTTTCCGGATGAATGCGTCCAAGAAAAAGGACTTTGCGGGATCGTTCCCCGTAGGAGCGATAAGGAGGTTGGGCCCATGGCAGGGGATAAGGTTGGCAAGTGACGCTATCTTCACTCCCGGGCACTTCTCTTAAAATCGCATTGCGGACGGAAGAACTTGGTGCCTGTAACCGCTCGGCCCTACGATATAGTCTCATTTGGCCTTTGGGATATCTGCCAACGTGAACGTAGAGTTTTCCGAATCTTTGGGAAGACAGAAGAAGGGGTGCCCAAAAAGTATGTGTGACCAAGACGTCGGCTTCAGGAAGAACTTTTTTGGCGCGTAATAAATAAGGCAATTCCAATGCCTTCATTAGCCATGGACTGCTCACTGCATTGGCTCCGGAAACTCGTAGATGCCTGACACCGGATCGAGTCTCTTCTTCAGGAAGTCCATCACAAAGCTTGGACACGTGGGTTACTTCATGCCCGAGTTTTACAAACTCGGTCCCCAAGTGATCCCAAGCCTTTTCGATGGCTCCTCCTCTTATGGGAGGAACTGGTAGAAAAGCGCCCTGCAGGATGGAAATACGCATCTCGTCAATTCGTTGGAAAGTTAAAACCTCGCATCAATCCAATGATTTTGGAGGCTGCATTCCTGATATGAAGCTTTTCCTCGAAGCAAAGATGGGCGGAACCTGTCATTCCTCCGTGAATCTTCTCCTTCCATGAGCCAACGAGATGGTCAATGCCCTCTTGATTGTCTTTGGCTACGAGGCCTGCCCCGTAGCTCTCAACCTCTCTCCAGAGGTTGACCTTGTCCGTTAGGAAGACCGGTGTCCCTACGGAAAGAGCCTCGGCGACCACCATCCCAAAGTTTTCCTGATGAGAAGGCAAAATCAGGGCGTCGGCTTCTCTCAAGGCCTCCCACTTCAGATTCCCTTCCAGCATACCTGTCCAAAGAATATTCTCCCAATTGGCGGAGTAGGCCAGCAGGCTTTGCTGATATCGGTCCTTTTCATCCAAAGGCCCGGTAATCATGAGGAACTCGTTCTCCGTACCTATGCGGCAAAAGGATTTTAAGAGCATGTCCAAACCTTTCTTCGGATGAAGACGCCCCAAATAAAGAAGGATTCTTTTTCCTCTCAATATGGGAAACTTTTTGAATAAAATCTCTTCCTCAGGAATCGGATCAGGGGGCTTACGAATGCCAAGACCCGTGACTTGCTCCTCACAACGGTAAGGCCAAAAAGTACTTTGGCCCAATCTTCTTTCCTCTTCCGTCGTGTAGCACACTGCCTTTGCTTGGTTTAGGATTTTGCCTTGTTTTAGCCACCAATAGATTTGTTTCTTGATGTGCTTAAGCGGGTATTTTCGCTTAAACCAAGGATCAAGCATTCCATGGGGAAAAAGAAGGTAGGGAATGCCTTTCCCTAGGAAAAGCTCATTGGCCTGACGGCTGGGCCACTGCCAGAGCCCATGAGCGACGGTAAGGGTTTGTTTTCCTCTTAACTCTTTATCAAAACAAAGTTCAGAGTCGACGTTCTGTTCATTGAGCTCCGCACTAAGCATTTTGGCGGCCTCCAAAACGCCGCCGGTTCTTGGGTCATTGGAATGAACGTAATGAACGATCAAGGCACAATACGGAAAAAGGCAAAGGAATCAGTACGGTGCCCATTTGGCTTCATTGAAGTCATACAGCATGCCCGTATTGGTATCGAAGTAAACCCAACCACTTTTCTCGGAAGAATAAGCGTAGGGGTAGATTGTTGCTCCCGTCCAATACCAGGAATTTAGGTTGCTCGAATAGAACCAAAATTCCATCGGATTATTGCCCTGCACGTAAATCCAGCCTAAGCTTGAATGAAAAGTCCATGGAAAGTATTTGTCCATAAAAGGACCAAACCAATTTTCACTCTTCCAATAATCCAGTGAGAGCGTGGGTGAGTTTTTCCATATTTGATTGGATTGTGAAGTCCATCGCCAATCATTGAGTATAACATCAAGAGCCTTTTCCTCACCTAGGCTACCCAAGTATTCGATTTCGTTTGCATTGACCTCACTCAGATTTTCTCCGAAATACAACAAGTAGTAGGTTACAATCCGATAAAGTTCTCTCTGGTCCAAAGTGTATAGAATATAGGGCAGTCCGCCTTCGTATTTAATTTCCTTGGCCAAATTGAAAATCAAATCCACGGCGCATTCTCCGGCTCCAAATCCCGTTGCCCCGAAAAAATTAGTATCTCTCCGGGGAGGAGAATCCACATTGGCCGTCCCGGTGGCCCCACGAACTTCCCAATAATTAGGTTCGAATTGACTCCAAAAACTGAGCATTCGATTCGACCCTTGAAAAACTTGTTGGAAAGTAGGCTGGACCGAATATTTGTTAAACAGGCATTGTTGAACGAAATCCATTCGATTATCGGCAAAAGGTTGACTGCCTTTTTTGGATTCGTCTCCAACGAGATAGGGTACCGATCCAAATCTTGCCAAATATCCCTCATCCGCGCTGGTGAGCAAATAATCGATATAATCCTTGAGCCATTCTTGCGTCCCCAACGCATCGAAGGGGATAAAATTACTGGTATGATTTTGATAGGCGGAAAACGAGTCGTGCCACTGACCAAGCGTAATGTGATAGGCTGCAGTGACATCGACCCTCTGGGATAAACGGTCGGAGTTATTGACCAGTGTGATGAGAGCCTCTACTGGATCGTAGGTCGAAGAGGTCACACTTGTTACATTCATGTCCTCCAAAATCTCGTCTATGTCTTGGGTACTCAAAGTCTCTCCGGTTACTTGCGTAAAAAGAGTGCCCAAACTTTGGGAACCCTCGTACTGAACGAGAACTTCTTCCGTATTGGATGAGATAACCGGCAAACTACCAAAGCTGGTTGGGTCTCCCGCCAAGTCCGCAAGAGCCACCAGTCTGACTGTTCCATCACTTTTGGCAAATTCGTCAAAATCAACCAACCAATCAAACTCGTAGGTAATGGATTCTAAGTTGCCAGCCTCTGAAAGATTTAAGGTGGGGATTCCAGCCATAATCTCAACGCCATTTCCATAAAGAACCACCTGATTGATGGATGTCAGGGCATCCGCTCTACCCTCTGCAACAGCGGAGAGGTTAAGATTCATACCATCATACAGATATTTGTCCGGCAATGAACTCGGGCCTTCGACGGGTGATAGTCTCAATTGAGGTAATTCAGTGACTCCAAGGACCGTGCCTGTGCTTATGGCAGTACCGATGAAGTCGTTCAGGCTTTGGCCAACCGCCTTGATTTCCCAAGAGAGAGGCGCTTCCACGAATCGGTCTTGTAGACTGGGAGGTCTGAAAAGGAATGAAAAGGGAGATTGATCTTGGGTGTCAATAAGAGATCCGTTGAGGTAAAACTTGACATCTTTCATGAGGAGTGGTTTTCCTTCCGGTCCCAAAAAGTCGACATTCGCCAACAGGCTTGATCCGCGCGCGATAGCATTATTGCTTGCCGCAACTTGAGTGGGTAAAATTTCAATATTAGTAATGATTTCAAAATCATCCTCCGTAATTTCCACTACACTTGGAGTTTGAGTAAAAATGACTACGCCCAAACGATCCCTGACGGATGCGCTCAGGTTATACATTCCTGAATTTTCAGGAGTCCAGTTCAAGGCATATCTTTGCTTGCCATAATTCAAATCGTTTTGCAATTGAGCTTCTCCTATGAATCTTCCGTTTGCATACAGAGATACCGCTTCCAAAGTCCCCTCCTTGGGGGTGGCATCCACTACCAACGAGACTTGTCCACCAACCGAATATTTGGGAATGGAGGTTGCATTCGGATCAGGTAGGATGATTTCAATATCCGGACGACTGCCAGTTGCAGGCAATACGTTCAAATAAACCGGGTTGTTTGGCACGCGTATGTTTTCCGCTTGGTCGCGAATCATCGTATCGATTCGGTAAACCGGTTGTTCCCCAAAGTCGGACAGATCGACGGGCAAAACGAAATGGTGGGAGTCGTGTTGCCTTTCGGCAGTTCCCAAATACTTGTTATTGAGGTAAAAAGTAACCTCTTTTACTTGGCCGTCGCTATCGGTAGCTCTTGCCGATAAGTGGACAAATGAATTGGCTGCAAGCTCTTCTGAGTTTTGAATGATATCCTCTAGGGAATTACCAGCGGAAACATCCGTCAAATTCGTTTCAGCCTGTTGAATTTGGCTAGAATAGTTCCTCGCAAAATCCCAGAAATAATCTTGGCTTTGACTGGCATTGTAAGCATTTCTTGCCTGTTGGGGCAGAGGATAAATCATGAAGCCGGATGGTGCCGCGCCTCTTATTGTGGAGATATTCATGCGGGCAGGCTCGGAAGCTACGATGTTCCCCGCATCGTCCTTCGCCAACGCGACTATCTCGTAATAACCAACCGAAAAAATGTCCTGCAAGGCAAAGGGTTCCGTTAAATCGGAAGCAATTTCCACCCCATTTCTCAAAAAGGTAACCCCGTCAATTTCACCATCCGAATCCTCAGCCGTTGCATTTAGAAAGAGAGCTTCGTTACCCAGTCCTCCAACGAACTCAACGTCCGTTTGTCCAAAATAACCAAGTCCGGCGGCGGTGACGGTGATCTCTTCGATTTCTCCAAACCTCGGATTTGCCGGATCCAAAACAATGGTCGCTTCCGCTGCCGCACCATATCCAGCTCCTACGAACCTAACCTCAGGGGGAGCAACGTAACCGCTTCCCCGAGTTAGCAGTTCTACGCCTCCTATTTGGCCCGTAAAACGAGATATTCCCCCAGTGGTGTTTATTACCTGATAAGCAGTACCCCTTGCAGGTCTGCCTACCAACTCAACGCTTCTTTGAGTTCCGGAAATCGGACTGGTCATTTTCACGGTTGGAGCATCCTCACCGTAGGTTGAGGTCAAGGTAACCGGGGAAGACATGATCCGGTTACCACTGGTGTCCTCGGATATGGCAACAATGGTGTAGACTCCGGCAGTTGGCGGAGTCCAAAGCTGTGTGAAATGGTATTCCTTCGAATCACGACTTGGAAAACGCAAAAGTCCTTTGGCAAAACCCTTTACGTTGAAGGACGTAGCTTGAGAATCCTTTGATATGGATGGGGTCGAAGAGTCACTTAACTCATAGGGTTTTCCATGCCTGAGCATGATGCCATTGAAACCGATTATTTCAGGCTTAACCTGTAAACCGTTTGTTCCGCTCCCATTTTGATCGGAAACGTTTTCGATGGCGGAAAGAATCAAGTTCCGCTGTTCGTCAAAGGCATCCTCTTCGATACCCCTAGTCATTTGCTCCAATAGGTCGACGGACGGCGAAGACAATCTTGGGGTTCCATACTTTTCCAGAATGCTCGTGAATGAAGATTGCAGATCTTGAGTCAAGGTTCCTGAATGCATACTTTCAATAACCGTTTTCAGTACGCTGACATCCTCAAATATGGTACTTAGAGAGATCGATACGTTATCTTGAGTGACATTTCCATCTGCATCGAATTCAAAAGTCTGCAAGCCTTGAATCCCATCATCAATGGTGAAGGTTTCTCCATCCCTTGGCGCGGCCACCATTTGCAAATAAGCCGTTCTCGAAGGTATCAACTCTCCATCCACGTAAAAATACAGGTTATCCAAGCTACCGTCTTGGTCATACCCGTTGGCGATAATTGGAATGACCGAGGCGCTCGTGTATGCAGGGGTATGAAAAGTGGGTTGTTGAGGGCTCGGGTCGTCCTGATCCTTCTCCTTGGGGTAGACGATTTTGTTGATCGGGGGAAGGGAGCCATCCTTGTAGGAAGCTTTTACGGTGAATGTTTTCGTTTTTGAAAAAGCTTGCATCCCTGAATTATCAGTTGCGGATGCTGAAATTGTGTACTCTCCCGGATAGGTGGGCGTCCAAGTTTGGGTATATCGATTGCTCAGTCCTTCTCGTCGCGTTCCGTTGTTATCCGCCCCAAGGAGTGGCCAACGGCCTACCTGTCGAGAATTTGCGTAAAACAAAACGTAATCGATCACTCCATCAAAATCCTTGGCCTCATAGGTGAAGGAGAGGCTCGTACCAAGAGCATATTCCAAAGGAGATGCCTGATCTTCGGCAGCAATACCTTCATTAATGGGGGAGACCATTCGAATGATAGGTTCGAGACCAGCAGAAACCCTCACATCGAGAGGTTGGCTGATCCCTTTAGCTCCATCTACGTCTCCAACTTGCAGACGAATGCTGTAACTCCCCAAGTCTGGTGGGTTCCAAAGTACTTTATAGAATGGACCTGAGCCTTGTACGGCAACCGTATCGTCTTCCACGCCATTTATGATAGCACGAAAATTATCCGCTCGAATCGCCTTTCCTTCCGGATCTTCAACTCGTACGCCAAGAGCCAATTCAGATCCTTGGCGTAAATTGATCGGGGTCGAGGAGGTTTCCATGCCGCCACCCAAAACAATCTCCGTACCGAAGGTGTACAAATCGAAGGTTTTGGTTTCTCCGCTTCCATTCAGGTCGAATGGCTTGTCTAGGATAAGTTCGACGTTGGATTGGAAGGAAAGTGGAGCGAAGCGTAAATAGTTTTGCTTGTTGATGATCTTACCCTCTTCGACCAAAAGCAGAGGTTGACCAATAACCAACTCTTTGAAAAATTCCGTTTCATTGCCCATCAAGAGATCAGAACCGTCCCTTATGGATACGGTTCCTGTGAGCTTTCTGTAGTCTCGATAACCCTCTCCACCTAAAAATTCACCATCATTTCCTTTCATTAATTGAATCGAGGTCACTAATCCATCTTGAAAAGTTGCCAAAGCCTCGGCTTCGGTTGGTATTAACAAGCGATTTCCCAAGTCATCATAGGAAATAAACTCCACAGAGGGCAAGGAATGGTATCCCGATCCGTTGCTTACCAAGGAATTCGCTAGAGTGCCAAAAACTGTATCCGTGGGCCTGATTGTGCCATTTTCATCCAAAAGATCTGGATCCAAATAACCGAAAGCCCGGTCTCGTGGATTGAATTCCAAAGTCGGTGGTTTTGAAATCACCGCTTCTCTTCGAATAATCGGCGAGGTGACGAGGTTGCCATCGCTGTCTTCGGCGGTGGCAAAAAGCTCGTAGATTCCAGGCCCCTCCGGACTCCACAAAATTTGATAAGGAGCACGGGAATCTGGGTTGGTGTCCAAACTGTCCGCATCGTTTATCAATTGTCCGTTCACATAAAAACTCACTTCAGTAATGTAACCATCGTCATCGCCGTCCTCCGCAAATGCCTCAATAAGAATTTCCGAATAACTCAATCCTCCACTTAAGAAGACCCTAGGGTTTGGGTAGAGGGCAGTATTATCTCCTTGATTGGTAATGGTTACGAATGTAACCCGACCACTTACTGGATCCGTGCTTGCCACGCCCTGCATACCAGGAGGAGCTCCAAGAAAGATAACCCTGGGGTCCGATACATAACCTGATCCCCCATTGGTCAAATTGATCGAATAGAGGTACCTTGCTTGTCCCTGTCCTCCTTGATTTTGAACAACGGTGGTCCCGAACTCTGCCGTTGCCACCCTTCCTGAAGCATTAAGTTGAGAGAAACCACCTTCAAAGGCTATGGTAGTGGTATTGCTTTCGTAATTGACTCCTTGAGAATCATCACCTGAGATTTCAGGAGTGACGGATATTACTTGGCTGTAAGTGGGGGAAGTGGCATTGAGGTCAATATTGGCTAGGTATTTGGCCCCATCTCCACTACCATAAATTTTGACATCAGGGTTCGTGGTGTAACCCGTACCGCCTAAACTTAAACTAATCTTCTCGATTTTTCCATCGACAATGCTCGCATTCCCCTCCGCTGCCATGGTAGGTTTGGAGAGGCGAATAATTGGTGCTTGGCCAGCGCCGGTTGTACAAGTGAAGGTGACTGGTTGACTCATCACATGATTCCCGCTATTGTCACGGGCAATTGCATAAACCGTGTAAACACCCGCAACTGGAGGAGAGAATTCCGCAGAATATGGTTGCTGGCTTTGAGATTCCGCATAATCCGCGGGTATCTCTGCCCCAAGCAAATCACCATTCACATAGAACTGCACACCCACCAAGGCTCCATCCGAATCATTTGCACGAGCAGTAAATCTTAGATTTGATAGCGTGGTGTAAGCATTTCCGTGGTGTTCGTTCCCGAGAGTGATCGACGGTTTTTGCGATATCTGTTTGGGCAATACTATAATTTGGTTTTGGGTTGTGTAAAATGTGGATAGACCGTCCAAATCGGAAATTTCCAAGTCTATAAGATAGGTTCCCGGTTTATTGGGAATCCATTCCAAAACCCATCTACCCGTTCCTGGAACAGACTCATAAGCAGGAACTTCGCGAACTTGCTCTTCCACGATGGCCCTACCAACGGCTCCTGCGCCCCTGCCATTGGTTGACTCTATCCGAACGGTTGGAGTTGCAAAATAATCGCTTCCTGGTGAAGTGACGAAGACTCGGCTCAAAGAGCGGGGTTGGTTATTGTTGTTTTGCGGAGCGGGCACTAGAACAGCAACTGCCGTTGCTCCTGTACCACCTCCGCCTTCAATAATTACGTTTGGTGGTTGCGTATAACCTGTTCCCGCATTCAAAAGTTCGATTTCGGTAATCTGCCTTTCGTATCGCAAACTTAAATCCTCACCATCTCCATAGAATTTCACCGAGCCGACGTATCCATCCAAATCCAATGCATCGGCAAGCAAATAGACGGGTGATTCAGCCGTGACTTGCATTGGTTTTTTTCTACCCTCAACATTTGCGTCAAAGGTGCCTCCTTGCAGAGTAACGATTGGGGAGGTGGTATATCCCGAGCCCTTACTTTTTAAGCTAACCATCAAGGCTCCTTGAGTTAGATCTTCAGCTCCTGCATAAGCATCAAATCCAATGCCATTATTCGAGTTCGTAATCATTTGAATCTCTCCACTCGAGGGTATGACGTAATTTTCACCAGGGCTTTTGATGGCATAGGATGAGATCACTCCATTCAGTATGCTCAAGTTGCCACTCTGAAAACCATTCCCGTTAGAATCTTTTATCTCTAGGTATGCAATCTGAGAATTGTAATCCTTGCCTCCGCGATAAACCGTGATTTCCAAGACTCCTCCATTGGCATCCACTTTGCTTACGTATGCGCGGGCGCCATTTCCGGTGGAAATGTCGACGACTTCCACTTCATCCAATTCAGAATACCCAGTGCCTTTGGATAAGATCGCCCCACCGTCAAAAGATTGGTTTCCGTCCAAGACCCCATTATCTACAACGATTTCCGCATAAAATGCCATTTCCCACTGAGTAATGCCGGTGGTTGTGCCCGGAGCCGAATATTGTCCGGCAGTCTGATCTCCCACTTTTTTCCAATACAAGGGGAAGGAAGGCTCAAA
>Ga0160422_10000405_pt1 | contig 25864 bp, 24 predicted proteins | sample Fk160mmetaG_FD_108192 | JGI IMG/M metagenome (GOLD analysis project Ga0160422, IMG submission 108192) | Marine microbial communities from the Central Pacific Ocean - Fk160115 60m metaG | ecosystem: Environmental > Aquatic > Marine > Oceanic > Photic zone | place: The Central Pacific Ocean...
ATGGCACTTCGGTGCGCCAGGATCGTGCCACTGCAGCATCGTCCGGTGACCGACGGCTCCTCCCTGACACCCGATCTCCTGGAGGCGATGTACGGCAACCAGGCCAAGCTCTGCGCTTCACCAAGCGATCAGCTCACACTGGTGTTCAGTCAACACCGGCCATTCGATCTGGTGGAGCTGGAACAGCTGCTCGAGGCGGTCGGTTGGAGCCGTCGACCTGTTCGACGGGTGCGGAAGGCCCTCGACAACAGCCTGCTGCGGGTCGGTCTCTGGCGCCATGACCTGCGAATTCCCCGTTTGGTGGGCTTCGCCCGCTGCACGGGAGACGGGGTGCTGGAAGCCACCATCTGGGATGTGGCGGTTCATCCCCTGTATCAGGGCTCCGGGCTCGGCAGTCAGTTGATGGATTACATCCTTGACGCGCTGCGGGAACTGGGGACAGAACGGGCCACGCTGTTTGCAGATCCGGGTGTGCTTCCCTTCTACAAGCGGCTCGGCTGGGACCTGGAGCCCCATGGTCATCGCTGTGGCTTCTGGTACGCCAACTGAGTTCCGTGGTAGCGCGCTGCCAGCTGCTCGGCAGGCTCGCCGCGCCTCCAGCGCCGCCGCAGTTGCGCATTCCTCAGGCTGCGGATGAGCACCCCATCCGTCTGCCAGCGGCGACCATCCGTGGTCAGCGACACGCCAATCCGACGCAGGCGACTGATTCGGCTGAGGCGCTCCACCAGATCCAGGTCTTCCATCAACGGAAGATTCGCGTAACCACCACAGCGCTCATAGAGCCTGCGATGCAGGAGGAGACCCTGATCTCCATAGGGTCGCTGGAGCAGCCGGCTCCGCAGGGCCACACCACGCTCCAGCAGCCGTCGCGCCACTGTGGAGGGGTCGATGCGCAGATCGAAATACCAGGCTGATTGCGCCGCCCTTGATGACCGCAGCAACGGGACGATGGCCGTGGACCATTCGGCAGGCAGACGACTGTCGGCGTGCAGGAACAGCAGCCAGTCCCCCCGGGCCTCGCTGGCTGTGGCACGCAGCTGAGGGCCCCGGCCCGCCGGATGGACCTTGACAATGCCGGCTCCAGCCAGCGCGGCGATCTGAGGGCTGGCATCCTCGCTGCCGCCATCCGCCAGAAGGATCTGCGTGGTGATCGACGAGCGCCTCAGATCCGCCAGCAACAGCGGCAGCCGTTCCGCCTCATTCAGACAGAGCACGATCACGCTCAGTTGAGGGGTTTCGCAGATCATGCCAACCATGCCTTCAGATCCTCGAGCTGGTCGATGTCATTGCGCGCCTGCAGTTGTGCCGGCATCAAACCGCGCTGACGGGCCCGCTCCCAGGTCACACGGAACACGTGTTCGCTGCCCCAGGGCATCGCGTGGAAGGGCCAGAGCGGGGCGCCGCGGTCAGCGGCAGCGAGACCGAGAAGCCAGTATCCACCGTCCCTGGCGGGCCCGAGCACCAGCGGCGCGTTCTGGAGCAGCTCAATCGCCCTGATCAGGTCTCTGCACTCGAGGTCGGGCAGATCCGTGCCGATCAGCATCACCGCTGCCCCGGGGTGACGCGACCGCGCCTTCAACACTTCCCGTCGCATGCGGTTCCCCAGGCTTCCGCGGCCCTGGGCGCTGACAGTGGCTTGCGGAAGTGACACCAGCCATCGCCGCCAGGCCCTCGGGCCGGCACCGCTGACAGCGATGTGGAGCCGAACCAGCCCCTGCCGGGCCAGCAGGTGACCCACCGCCAGGGTGTGACTGATCAGGCGTGCCTGGATCCGCGCTGCGGAGGGCGCACCCAGTGATCGTGCCAGTCGACGCTTGCAGCGCCCGCTGGCGGGCCAGCGCGTCATCACCACAAGAACCGGCGGTGTCATGGACGGAAATCGTCTGGGATCACTCCTGTCGGGGCAGTTCCTCGGGGGTCACCATCAGCTCGACACTCTCACCATCACGCTCCACAACGATCGGCATTGGCTGCCCAACCCGGCCGCGATCGACCGCCAGCTGCACCTGCGAGGGGTCCTGCACCTTGGTGCCATTGACTTCGCGGATCAGATCACAGGGGCGGATGCCTGCGGCCGCCGCAGGGCTCTTCTCGACAACCTCAATCACCAGCACACCGTTCAGCTCCGGGACTTTGCAGAGATTGCTGGTCGCATTGATCTCCTTGGCGAGCTGAGGCGTGAGGCCCTGAAGGCGAACGCCGATGAAGGGATGGGACGCCTGCCCGGTGCTGATGATCTGCTGGGCGATGCGTTTGGCGAGATTGATGGGGATGGCGAAGCTGAGGCCTGCTCCCGGGGCCTGACGGATGGCGGTGTTGATGCCGATCACCTGACCGGCTGCATTGATCAGGGGGCCGCCGCTGTTGCCGGGGTTGACGGCGGCATCCGTCTGGATATACGGGACTCTCTGCCCTTCCCCAACGGCGTTGGTTCGGTCGACGGCACTGATGATCCCTGCTGTCACCGTGTTGTTCAGGCCGAGCGGGTTGCCGATGGCAATGGCCCATTCCCCTGGTTTCAAATCGTTGGAATTCCCAAGGGGGGCAACCGGAAGCTTGTCCGCCACCACCCGAACCACCGCCACGTCGGTGAGGGGATCACCGCCAAGAACGCGGCCGCTGAAGCTGCGTCCGTCGGGAAGCGTGACCGAGACCTGATCAGCACCCTCCACCACGTGAGCATTCGTGAAGATCAGTCCATCGGAACGGGTGATGAATCCCGATCCCTGACCCGCCTGTTGCTGGATCGGTGCCCGGCCTCCGAACAGGTTTCCAAGCGGGTTGACCACACGCTTGACGGTGTCGATCCGCACCACCGCCGGGCCGACGCGATCCACCGCTTCGACAATCACGTTCTTGCCGGGTTGAAGGGGGGCGGAACGGGGTCCGTCGCTGACCTCCGGAAGGGGGTCCTTGCTCGGGGTCTCGTCCAGTCCGATCCGCTGTTGCCAACCGCTTTCGCAGCTGCTCAGGCCGGCGCCGATGAGGCCAACTGCCACCACAGTGAGGGTCTGCTGCAGGGGACGCTGAACGGCGGTGGCCATGAAGATGTGTGATGTGCTCAGGACCTCATTAAAGACGGACCGATCGGCCTGAGGTGCGTAGATTCAGCCACCGGGATTGGGAGGGACAGAGTGCTGACGGGCAGTGAGCTGTGGAGCAAGGTTCAGCAGGCCCTTCAGAGCAACCTCAGCAAACCGACATTCGAGACCTGGATCCGACCAGCCCAGTGCAGCGGTTTCCGAGACGGAACCCTCACGCTTCTGGCGCCCAACAGCTTTGCGAGCAACTGGCTGCGCAAGAACTATGCGACCACCATCGCCGATGTCGCTGGGGAGATCATCGGGCAGCGTGTCACCGTCTTCGTTCAGGCCAGGGAGGGCGATGACCTTCCCACGACAACAGACGCTCCGGGGAGTGCGGCTGCAGCGCCGCTGACCACCCCGTTGGTCCCGCCGGCACCGCCGACCTCAACGGCACCTCGACGTCTGCCCGGACTGAACATGCGTTACGTGTTCAATCGATTCGTGGTGGGACCCAACAGCCGGATGGCCCATGCAGCTGCTCTGGCTGTGGCGGAAGCCCCGGGTCGGGAATTCAATCCGCTGTTCATCTGCGGCGGTGTGGGTCTGGGCAAGACCCATCTGATGCAGGCCATCGGCCACTACCGCCTGGAGATCGATCCTGACGCCAGGGTGTTCTATGTCTCCACGGAGACCTTCACGAACGATCTGATCGTGGCGATCCGCAAGGACGGTATGCAGGCCTTCCGCGACCGTTACAGGGCCGCGGATCTCATCCTGGTGGACGACATCCAGTTCATTGAAGGCAAGGAGTACACCCAGGAGGAGTTCTTCCACACCTTCAACGCACTGCACGAGGCAGGTCGCCAGATCGTGATCGCCAGTGATCGTCCCCCCAGCCAGATTCCGCGCCTGCAGGAACGTCTGATCTCCCGCTTCTCGATGGGATTGATCGCCGATATTCAGGCGCCTGATCTGGAGACCCGCATGGCGATTCTCCAGAAGAAGGCCGAACAGGAGCGGGTGTCGCTTCCCCGAGATCTGATTCAGTACATCTCCGGACGTTTCACATCCAACATCCGCGAGCTGGAGGGTGCACTGACCAGGGCGGTCGCCTTCTCCTCGATCACGGGCATGCCCATGACCGTTGAATCGGTCGCCCCGATGCTCGACCCCAGCGGCCAGGGTGTCGATGTCACACCTCAGCAGGTGATCGACAAGGTGTCCGAGGTCTTCGGGGTGACAGCGGACGACATGCGCAGCAGCAGTCGGCGCCGGGCCGTGAGCCAGGCCCGTCAGGTGGGCATGTTCCTCATGCGTCAGGGCACCGGGCTCAGTCTTCCGCGCATCGGTGAAACCTTCGGCGGCAAGGATCACACCACGGTGATGTACGCAATCGAGCAGGTGGAGAAGAAACTCGCCACCGATCCACAGCTCGCCAGCCAGGTGCAACGGGTCCGCGATCTTCTGCAGATTGACTCCCGGAGCAAGCGCTAACGCTTCGGCAACGGCTGATGCGGTGACTCAGAAGTCCGGCTGAAAGACTTCCATCTGAATCACCCCCACCATCTGTTCGTTTGGATTGGGGCCGGCGGGGATGGCTGTCAGCGAAAACGTGTAGAGATCATCCGGTGGATTCACGCCGGCCCTGAAGGCGACCGTCACGGTTCGTCCTGGTTCGATCGGTGTCTTGAACTGGACGTCGACCGTGCGTGCGTCATCACTGAACTCAGCACTCACCGGAATGGATGTCTCCTCCTGTCGGGGCGAGCCGATGAAGGCATGGACGGGGACAGCTCCGTAATAAAAAGCGGGCTGGGCACCACGGATCTGTTGAAGGGTGATCCCTCCGAGGTCAGCACCGGCGCCCTCGGGAAACTCCAGTGTGACGTAGTACACAGCGCAGCAGTCGAATGCGTACCACTGATAGTTGGTGAGTTTTGCCTGGGTGGGCACCGCCACGAAGCTGGTCTCTCCGTTGACCTCGAGGGTCATGCCGGGGGCGGGGAGCATCAGCAGGCCTGCCGCGAAGTTGACGATCAGATGTCGCATCAGTCAGCACCCGTCCACCCGGCAAGATGCGCCGCTGCCGCTGATCTGGCGAGGCGCCGGGATGCCGGGAGGGCTGGATCCAGCTGGGCGGAGCTGAACGGAGGCAGGGGGCGTGTGCGCAAAAAGGCCCCCCAGCGGAACTCGTGATAAGGGATCAAAGGCTGCGGCTGAATCACACCTTCCTTCTTCAGCTTCCACACGAGGCTCCGGTAGGGGTCGTCCTGGAGTCCGAGCAGGGAATGGGGCAGATCTGAGGGGGGCCAGGGGCCATTTCCGCGTCCGTCATGGAGATAAAGCCAACCACGCTGCTGCAGGGATTCAAGGGCGTCAGCGCGGTGTTCACTGTCAAGTTCGGCGACGACATAGCCGTAGGTGGTGACGGAAGGGTCCATCTCCAGCAGCGCCCGCAGCCGGTGGTGACGATCCACCATCCAGAGCTGGCCGATCCTGTTGCGCACCAGAGGAACAGGCTTGCCCCGCAGATAGTTCAGACGCTCCTTCTTGCTCTCCTCCCCGAAGTCCCTCTGACGGCTCCACACCTCTGCGAGTCCCACGCACATCTGAGTGGGCTGCAGATCACCCACGTTGACCACCACAAGATTGCGGTCGCCGTCATGATCAGGAATCCTGTCGTAGTGGGGCAGGTGCAGAACTGACTCCTGATCGGATCAGCTCACCCTATGCGGATCTGGGTGATCGGTTGGCCTGAAGGATGCTCATCGGGGAGTGGCTCAAATCCGGCCGCATCGTTGTTGTTGTTCCCGGGAAGGCTTTCACCGGGCGGGACATGGCATCTCGGGCGCTTCAGAATGGGGGTCAGTTGACTTTCAGATGTGGTTGAGCAGTCATTCGATCTTGTTGTGCTCGGCGCAGGATCCGGAGGCCTGGCGGCGGCCAAGCGGGCAGCGCGTCACGGGGCCAGTGTGGCGATCGTCGAGGGTGATCGTGTGGGAGGCACCTGTGTGATCAGGGGGTGTGTTCCCAAGAAACTGCTCGTCTACGGATCTCAGATGGCTGATCACATGGAGGAGGTTGACAGTTACGGCGTTCACGTGTCGGAGGTCAGCATCGACTCGGCAAGGTTGCTGACCAATGTGCGTCAGGAGGTGGATCGTCTCAATGCCCTGCACATCGACTTTCTGGCGAATGCCGGTGTGACCCTGATCAGGGGCTGGGCGCGTTTTGAGGATGACCATCACATCGTCGTCTCCTCAGAGCCGGGTGGGGCTCCGGACCACCGCCTGCGCGCCGAGCGGGTGCTCATCGGCGTGGGCGGTCGGCCGCAGCGACCTCAGATCAAGGGGGCCGAACTGGGATGGGTCAGCGATGACATGTTTCTGCTGGATCGCTTCCCCGACCGTGTTGTGGTCGTTGGTGCGGGTTTCATTGCCTGTGAGTTCTCGGGGATTCTCAGCGGTCTCGGTGTGGAGGTGACCCAGCTGGTGCGGCGGGATCATCTGCTTCGTGGTTTCGATCGTGAGCTGTCGACAGTCGTTCAGGAGGGGATGGTCGAAAAGGGGGTGGACGTTCGCTTCTCCGTCAGTCCCGAAGCGATTGAGGGATCGCGCGGAGATCTGCTGGTTCGCACTGATCAGGGTGACAGCATCGCCTGCGGTGGGGTGCTTCTGGCCACAGGACGACGGCCGTTTCTGAACGGCCTCAACCTCGAGGCTGCAGGGGTGGCGATTGAAGGTCACCGCATTCCTGTGGATGCCGATCAGTGCACCAATGTCCCCCATGTGTTCGCCGTGGGGGATGTGACCGATCGCATCTGCCTCACTCCCGTGGCCGTCGATGAGGGACGTGCCTTTGCTGACAGCATCTATGGAGGCAGTCCGCGGCAGGTGAACCATGAGCTGGTCGCCAGTGCCGTGTTCAGTCAGCCGGAGCTGGCCACTGTCGGGTTGTCGGAGGAGGACGCCCTTGAACGACACGGTGCCGATGGCGTGGTGATTCACCGTGCCCGTTTCCGATCCATGGCGCAGGCACTGCCCAAGAGGGGGCCCCGCTGTCTGCTCAAACTGGTCGTTGAGGCCAGCACCGATCGGGTGCTTGGCTGCCACATGGTGGGCGAGCATGCCGCCGAGATCATTCAGATGGCTGCGATCGCGGTGGGGATGGGCGCCACCAAGGCCGATTTCGACCGCACCATGGCGCTGCATCCCACCGTCTCCGAGGAGTTCGTGACGATGGCCTGAGCGACCCTTGCCGGCCTGCCCTCAGCAGACCCGCGATCATTCAGGCGAGGACGCTTCGATGCAGTGTGTCAGCGAGTCGCAGGGCAAGGGCGATCGTTGTGAGTCCGGGTCCCACACTGGGACAGCTTGGGAACACACTGGTGTCAGCGATGTAGACGTTGTCGAGGTCATGGCACTTCCCGTTGGCGTCCACAACCGATGCGGCTGGATCATCCCCCATGCGGCAGGTGCCGCAGGCGTAGCCCACCACGCTCAGAGGGGCTTCGCCGCGGGGATGGACGGGCTCAGAGGTCACGACCTTGGTGACCGGATCAGCCTCCACGGCCTTGAGGGTGTCGATCCATCGATAGACCAGCCGGTCGTGGGCTTCCCTGTTGTTGTGGAGATAGTTGATGCGGATCTGATCATTGTTGAACCACACCTTGTTTTCCGGGTCAGGGAGCACTTCGGTCATGGCCCACCAGGCCACCGAACGGGATGCAAGACGTTCCAGACCGACGTCGGGGATGAGCTTGCTGACCAGCGAAAGCACCGGTGGTGATTCAGCAAACAGCGCGTCCTGGAGCACACCGCCCGCCGATTGAATGTGTCCCAGGGGGAAATTCACATTCTTGTCTCCCCAGTAGTAGTCATTCACACCCAAGGAGCGTGCGTAGCGACCGCTGTTGGGCTCCGCCGCCCGCTGCAGGATCGACGTCAGCTGCACATTCATCAGGTTGCGTCCCACCTGCTCAGACCTGTTGCTGAGTCCGCGGGGATGGCGTTCATCGATGGAGCGCAACAGGATGGCAGGAGTGTTGATCGCGCCGGCTGCCAGCACGATCAAATCGGCGGAGAACAGCCAGATCTCTCCTCCCACATCCGTTTCCACACCCTTGACCTCCCGTCCACTCGGGCTCACATGCAGGCGCAGGACCTTGGCAAGCCGGCGCACATGAAGCTTGTTCGGGTCAGCGTTGTCAATGCCGAAGAGCTGTGCGTCGCCGGTTGGATCCTCCTTGCTGTCAGACCAACTCAGGGGGAGGTCGTAGGGCTGACATCCATGGCGTTGCAGTCCTTCCCTCAGTTGCTCCAGAAAGGGAACCAGAGGCCTGGGTGAATGGTCGAACCCCTTGCTGCGTGATGGTTCGGTCGGGTCGACCCCTGCCTGCCCATGAACCTGAAAGAGTGTTTCAGCCTGGTCGTAGAACGGGGCCAGATGCCGATAGTCAAAGGGCCATGCCGGCGAAGTTCCCTCCTGGAGTGCCAGGTCGCTGAAATCCTGCTCGCGCATCCGCTCCAGCACAGCGCCCCAGATTTTGGTGTTGCCTCCGAGCGAGTAGGAGGTCTGAGGTGCGATCGGGTCTCCATCTGGCCCGAACCATCGCTCATCGTGGGGGTGATAGCGATCCTTGCGCAGGAGATCAACATCGGCCACGTTTTGATCGCTGAGCGCCATGGCGTCACCTCTTTCCAGCAGCAGAACACGTCGTCCCTGACGGCTGAGCGCCCCAGCCAGTGTTCCTCCGCCGGCACCACTGCCGATGACGATGATGTCGTAATGGCGGTCGTCGATGATCATGAATGGGTCCCGTGAGCTGTGCGAGCTGTTGTTCTGTGATCAGGTGGTGCGCTGCCAGACGTAGATCAGCACATAGAGAATGATCCAGATCACATCCACGAAGTGCCAGAACAGGCTCACTGCGGTGACACCCATCTCCCCTTTCGCGTAGTTGTTCGGACGAAAGGAGCGGAACAACATCAGGCCCATCAGCAGGATGCCTGTGATCACATGCAGTCCGTGGAAACCGGTCAGGAGATAAAAGGTGCCTCCAAACACTCCGCTGCTGAGACTGAACGGCAGCCCAGACCATTCGACGTACTGTCCGTAAACGAAGTAGCTGCCCATGGCCATTGTGAGCAGCCACATGGCCCGGAATCCCCAGAGATTCTCTTTGTGCAGATAGCGCTCAGCGAAGTAGGCGACGAAGCTTGAGCTCACCAGGATGACCGTGTTGATGAGCGGAAGCTTGGTCTCGAGCCCATCGACGCCTGAGGGGAGCCATTCAGGACTGGTGATCTTCAACAGGGCGAAGCCTGTGAAAAATGCCAGAAAGATGATGCTCTCAGAACACAGAAAGATGATGAATCCTGTGAGATTGTGACCATCGTGTTTGATGTGGCCTGGTTGATGCTTGAGCTGCAGATCCGGATTGGCGCTGGTCATGGTTCAGGCCTCCATTGAACGGCGGATGTAGAACTCCTCGTCCTCAACGAGGGGTTTGCCCAGGCCATAGCCGTAGGGCTCACTGATCACTGTCGGAATATCGTCTTCAAAATTCTCAGCGGGCGGGGGTGATGGGAGCAGCCATTCGAGACCGATGGCCCTCCACGGATTGGCTGAGGCCTTGGCCCCCCTTGCCCATGAACTGACGATGTTGAGAATGAACGGAATGGATGCCACGCCGAGCATGAACGCTCCAATGCTGGCGATCACATTCCAGAGGGCGAATTCAGGGTCATAGGACGCAACCCGTCGAGGCATGCCGTAGAGACCCGCCCAGTGCAACGGCAGCCAGTTGAGTGTGGCGCCGATGAAGGTCAGGGTGAAATGGATCTTGCCCAAGCCCTCGTAGTACATCCGGCCGGTGAACTTTGGGAACCAGTGATAGATACCTGCAAAAATTCCAAATCCAATTGTGTTGAAAATGATGTAGTGGAAGTGAGCGACAACGAAATAGGTATTGCCAACGTGGATATCAATTGGAACTGTGCCCAGCATGATTCCTGTGATCCCTCCGAAGATGAAGTTCACAAGACCACCAAGCACGAAAAGCATTGGCGTGGTGAGACGGATTTTGGCCCCCCAGAGTGTGCCCAGCCAGGCGAACACTTTGACCCCTGTGGGAACAGCAATCAGCATGGTGGTGATCATCACCAGATTGCGCATCCACTGCGGAGTTCCTGTGTAGAACATGTGGTGTACCCACACAATCAGTCCAAGGAATGTGATGATGAATGAGGCGAGAGCCACGAACTTGTAACCGAACAGAGGCTTGCGTGAATAAACGGTGATCAGCTCCGAGAAGATTCCAAAAACCGGCAGCACCATCACATACACGGCCGGGTGCGAATAGAACCAGAAGAAGTGCTGGTAAAGCACTGGATCACCGCCCCCTTCAGGCCTGAAGAAGCTGGTTCCGAAACTGAGATCGAAAAGCAGCATGATTGCACCGCCTGTCAGTGCTGGCAGTCCGATCAGCTGCAGCGTCTGCGCAGCCCATGCGGTCCAAACAAACACCGGCATGCGGAAGAAGCCCATCCCAGGAGCGCGCATCCGGATGATCGTGGTCACGAAGTTGATGGCGCCCATGATCGATGAGACGCCGGAGAGAGCGACCGCCAGGATCCAGAGGAATTCACCATTGATCAGATGACCCAGCGGGTTCTGAATGCTCACCGGTGGATAGGACCACCAGCCGGATGAGGCGGGTCCTCCCGGGACGAAGAAACTGCTGAGAAGAACAACCGCGAACACGGGTACAAGCCAGAAGGCCGCGGCGTTCACCTTGGGGAAGGCCATGTCCGGAGCCCCGATCATGGTGGGGATCAGCAGATTGTTGAACCCGTTCAACACCGGGAACAGGAACAGAAACAGCATCACTGTTCCGTGCATGGTGTAGAGCCCGTTGTAGACGCTGGGGTCCACAAGATCGGCAGGCGGGGTGATCAGTTCTCCGCGCATGACCATGGCCAGCAGACCACCCACCAGCAGAAAGAACAGGGCAAGGCCGATGTACTGAATTCCGATCACTTTCGCGTCGGTGTTGAAACTGAAGAAGCGCTTCCAGTTGTCAGGAGCGCCTGGAACAGGGTGGGGGGCCTTGAGCACCCTGGGGTCGTAGTTGGTGGTGGTCATCGGTGTTCAGGCGTCATGGGGCGCATCGGGATTGCCGGGGTCGTTGACCATCGGAGGAGGAGCGGGAGGAACCGTTGCCCAGCCACGGTCGCCGTCTTTCAGACGCTTCTCGTAGAGAGCGGTGCCAGGACTGAGGCCCTGCACCAGCGGCCGCGAAGCCGTGGCTTTGAGCCAGTCGCTGTAGTCCTGCTCCGATTCGACGATGACGTCGGTCTGGTTCTTGGAGAAGTAAGCACCGCTGAACATGGCGTCGCGCAGCCTGAAACGTCCTTCTCTGGTGGGTGTGATGCTGTAGGAAATCACGCTGCCGGGAATGATGTCCTGCTTGAGTCGGAAAGCGGGGATGTAGAAGCTGTGAAGGACATCTTCGGAAATCAGCAGAAAGTTGGCTCGCTGATTCAGTGGTAAGTGCAATTCAGAGCTGCGCACACCATCGGGGTAGACGAATTCCCACGACCACTGTCTGGAGATCACCTCGATTGGCCCGACGTCTCGACGTGCATCAAGTGTGGCGACAGCGTCCGGCGACTGATTGACGGCGACGTCGTACTTCTGCTTCGGACCGAGGGAGGCGAGCTTCTCGTTGACATGAATCGAGTAGAACGCGAGCGCCATCACGATCACGAAGGGGATCACCGTCCAGGTGATTTCAAGCTTTGTGTTGCCTTCGATCGGCAGGCCGTCGCTCTCGTCGTATTTCTCGGCACGGCTAAACAGAATCGACCAGATGATGAAGCCCACGCAGCCGATGAACACAAAGGCCCCGATCCCCACCTCCAGACTGAACAGATCATCCACATAGGGCGCCGCTGTGGAGGCGGGAACCGGGAGCCATCCGTAGGCCCACCGCGACACCTGAAAGCTCAGGAACGCATCGACCACCGTTGCACTGAGGATGACCACCAGCAGCCGGATCGGCAGAGGCTTCTTCGGGTTTCGACGCGTGGATGTCATGGCAACGCCTCCTTGAGATCCGCTCCGGCGGCCAGGAGCTGATCCGCTGTGATGTGAACGCCGAACTCACTGGCCAGCCAAGCGCCAAGGCTGCCGTGAATGCCCATCACCACAAGAATCAGAGCACCACATGTGAGATAAAGCCAGGTCACCTGGCGCCCGAGATCCTTGCGCCAGACAAAGCGTTGGTAGCCCCGCCAGATCGTCATCGCCACGATGATCAGCAGCAATGCCACCCCACCGATGGCATGCCAGAGCATGGTGTCGATCGCGTTCTGGCCGATGACGCTGCGGATCCCGGGCAGCGGAACAGCCAGGAGCATCTCGTAGAACCCTGCGGCAACCGTGAAAAAGGTGATCACGCTGCAGGCCAGCACGTTGTACCAGCCCACATCGTGAAAACCGGTGCGGGTCACTGGAAGGGCCAGAAAGCGGAACACCCGTTTTTCCAGGGGGTAGAACGCGCCTGCGAAATCGAAGGCGATGCCGATGGCGAACAATCCGATGGTGAAGTGCACCAGGTTCGGGTGAATCGGAATGGTGTAGGGGAGATCATTCGCTCCAAGCTGGTCGGCGATCTCATTGATCGGCGAAGGAATCGCCATCAGGGTGCTGAAGATCGCCATGGTCATGACACCGCTCCACTACGGATGGCGTCGACCACGGGCACGGTGTGTAATCCGTAGACCCACACCAGCATGTCGCCCAGATACACCTGGCAGAACACCAGGGTGGCCAGCACGCCATCAATGACGAGAAAGCCTGCGGGCAGGCGGGTGGGATCCTTCTGCCGCACGACATAGCGCCAGCCCGTGAACGTGCCGAGCACACCGGCGAGCGACCAGCCGATCGTGCTGTGGTAGTTGAGAATGTCTCTGGATGCTCCGTAGGGGTTGGCCAGGCCAGCTTCAATCTGTCCGAAAATGATTGCCACGAAAATGGAAACTGTGGCGACCACAAGGTTCCAGAAGCTCACCTCGAAGAGGTTGCGCCTTCGTGTAATCACGCCGAGCACATCGAACACGACTGTGATCAGCGCCATGGCGATCACGAAGTGAACGATGATTGGATGAATGACATCCAGCCAGGGCAGATTCTTGTCGTTGAGCGGTGGAAGCAGCTCGAGCATCGGCAAGCCGAGCAACGCCTACCAAGCATGATCAGCTTTCAGGGTGCAGTCACCCTTTCGTGAACGAATGCTGGCGATGCTGTGATATCCCGCTCAAAGAGTCCTGCAGATTCAGATCAGATCGTTCTCGTTCGTCAGCTTTTTGCGTTGAAGCTGCCGCCAGTAGAGGCCGGCCTGCGCAACGATCACCACGATCACCACCGGCAGCACAAGGCAGAGCATCACCAGTCGAAATTCGTCTTGCCAGGTGGGCAGCGTGCGGGGCAAGACCTGATCCACCACATAAAAGATGTACAGGCCAAGGAGGATTCCCCCCTCCAGTCGTGTGATCCGGCCTTTGGTCCAGAAGATCGGCATACAGGCAAGGGTGGCGAGCATCATCACCGGCATGTCCCGCTGAATCAGCAACGGACTGACCTGGAGACCGCCGGCGCCGGACGCTGCCAGCGCACTGGCTCCGAGCACCAGCAGCTGATTGAGCAGATTGCTTCCCACCACATTGCCGATCGCCAGATCTGTTCGGCCCCTGATGGCCGCCACAAGGGAGGTGATCAGTTCAGGCATGGAGGTGCCCGCCGACACGATCGTCAGACCGATCACCGCTTCACTCACGCCGAGATAGGCGGCTGCGCCGCTTGCCCCGCTGACCAGAACCCGCGACCCGACGCCCAGAAGGAGCACCCCCAGCAGGAGTGAGAGCAATGCTTTGAGGACTCCGCGCTTCCCCTGGTCAGGGTTCACATCGGGTTCGGCTTCCTCCACACCATCGGGTTCCTCCCGGGCGGTTCGGATCTCCCAGATGGAATTGATCACGAGGGCGAGCAATAGGGCCACGCCTGATTGCCAGGTGACCCGTCCGGCCGAAGCCATCCCCCAAACGGCCGCAGAAACTGCGATCAGCAGCGGCACATCCCTTCGCACCAGCCGACTCTCAACGCGAAGAGGCAACACCAGGGCACTGCTTCCGAGCACCACCATCACGTTGAAGATGTTGCTGCCAACCACGTTGCTCACCGCGAGGGAATCCAGGCCCTGGAGCACGGAGTTGACGCTCACGAACAGCTCAGGGGCACTGGTGCCGAAGGACACGACCGTGAGCCCGATCACCAGCTGAGGGATTCCGAAGATCAGCGACAGGGTCACCGATCCCTGGACGAAGACCTCACCGCCTGCAAACAGAAGGCCGATCCCGATGAGGACCTCGAGGACGAATCTCAGAAAGTCGGGCATCGTGACCTGCTGCCAGTCCACATTGTGCGATGCCATCTCCCGTACAGAGCGGGGCAAGCCTTTGCTGATTCGGGCCGATGCGCTGACCGGCATCTAGCATTCCGCCACATTTGAGACGGTTCGGTGTGTTCCTGAATCACATCAGCACCCGCAATATCAAAGGGGATGTCTTCGGTGGCGTGACCGCTGCGGTGGTGGCCCTGCCGATGGCTCTCGCCTTCGGAGTGGCCTCCGGGGCGGGCGCGGCCGCGGGCCTCTGGGGTGCCGTGATCATCGGCCTTGTGGCCTCCCTGTTTGGTGGCACCCCCACGCTGATTTCCGAGCCGACCGGTCCGATGACGGTGGTGTTCACCGCGGTCATCCTCAGCTTCACCAGTCAGATCCCCGACAAGGGAACAGCCCTGGCGATGGCCTTCACCACGGTGGTGCTGGCTGGCGTGTTCCAGATCCTGTTCGGTTTTTTCCGGCTGGGGCGCTACATCACGATGATGCCCTACACGGTGATCTCCGGCTTCATGTCGGGGATCGGAGTGATTCTGGTGATTCTGCAGCTGGCCCCCTTCCTCGGCCAGAGCAGTCCGTCCGGAGGCGTGGTCGGGACTCTCACAGCCCTGCCTGAGCTGCTGGCCAACATTCAGCCCATGGAACTCACCCTCGCCGTGGTGACCCTGCTCATTCTCTGGTTCACGCCAGAGCAGGTGAAGCGTTACGTCCCACCGCAGCTGCTCGCGCTTGTGATCGGTACAGGACTTTCCCTGACCGTTCTGGGTGACCTTGAGCTGCGCCGGATCCCTGAGTTCTCGGCGCAGTTCCCCACGTTTCAGATGCCCAATTTCTCGGGGGGGCAGATCAGGGTGATGGTTGTGAACGGGGCTGTGCTGGGCATGCTGGGCTGCATCGATGCCCTGCTCACCTCAGTTGTGGCAGACAGTCTCACCCGCACCGAACATGATTCCAACAAGGAACTGATCGGTCAGGGACTCGGCAACGTGATGTCGGGCCTGTTCGGAGGTCTGCCGGGTGCCGGGGCCACGATGGGCACCGTGGTGAACATTCAGGCCGGCGGTCGTTCGGCTCTGTCCGGCATCGTCCGGGCCCTGATTCTGATGCTGGTGATCCTGCTGTTCGCAGGGGTGGCATCAGCGATTCCTCTGGCCGTGCTTGCCGGAATCGCCCTCAAGGTCGGCTTCGACATCATCGACTGGAGTTTTCTTCAACGTGCGCACCATCTCTCGATCAAAGCCGCCTGCATCACCTACGGGGTGATTGCACTGACCGTGCTGGTCGATCTGATCTGGGCTGTGTTCATCGGTGTGTTCGTGGCCAATGTGCTCACAATCGAGCGGATGACCGCTCTTCAGGCCCGCGGTGTCAAGACCATCAGCACCACCGATGATGATGTGGAGCTCCCTCAGGATCAGCAGGCTCTGCTGGATCAGGCGGCAGGACGTCTGTTGCTGTTTCAGCTCACCGGTCCGATGATTTTCGGTGTGGCCAAGACCATCAGTCGGGAACACAACGCCATCGAGGATTGCGAAGCGGTGTTGTTTGATCTCACGGAGGTGTCCCATCTCGGCGTGACTGCATCGCTTGCGCTTGAAAATGCCATCAAAGAAGCTGTTGAGGTGGGCCGCGCGGTCTATCTGGTGGTGATGAACGGTGCGACCCGCAACCGTCTTGAAAAGCTCAAGCTGCTGGAGCTGCTTCCCGAGGATCACGTGAGCGAGGATCGGGAAGCGATTCTTCGCCGTGCAGTCGGCGAGCTTCCAGTTCTTCAGGAGGTTTGAGCTTGGTGCAGGTTCCTTCGTCCCTGGTGCTTCGCCGTCCGGATGACTGGCATGTGCACCTCAGGGATGGAGCCATGCTTCGGGCTGTGCTGCCTGCCACAGCCCGAACCTTCGCCCGGGCCATCGTGATGCCCAACCTGCGCCCGCCGGTGACATCGGTGGATGCAGCGGAGGCCTATCGCAGCAGGATTCTTGAGGCCTTGCCTGAGGGGATCAGCTTCGAGCCGCTGATGACGGCTTATCTCACGGACGATCTCGATCCCGATGAGCTGGCGAGGGGATTCGAGCAGGGTGTGTTCCGAGCGGCCAAGCTCTACCCCGCGAATGCAACCACCAATTCAGCAGCAGGTGTCAGTGATCTGTCCAGGATCTCAGGGGTGCTGGCCTGCATGGAGGCCATCGACATGCCCCTGCTGATCCACGGTGAGGTGACCGACCCTGACGTGGATGTCTTCGACCGGGAAGCGCTGTTCATCGAACGCCATCTGATTCCCCTGCGAGAGCGTTATCCAGCTCTGCGCATTGTTCTCGAGCACATCACCACAGAGGAGGCGGTGAATTACGTGCGTGCTGCTCACCTTGGTGGCGACACGCGCATGGCTGCCACCATCACCCCGCATCATCTCCACCTGAATCGCAATGCGATGTTCATTGGTGGCCTGCGCAGCGACTTCTACTGCCTGCCAGTGGTGAAACGGGAGTGCCATCGACGCGCCCTGGTCGCAGCGGCCGTCAGTGGTCTTCCCTGCTTTTTCCTGGGAACCGATTCCGCCCCGCACCCGCGCTCCGGCAAGGAGTCGTCCTGCGGATGTGCCGGCATCTTCAATGCGCTTCATGCCTTGGAGAGTTACGCAGCAATCTTTGAACAGGAAAGCGCGCTCGATCAGCTCGAGGGCTTTGCCAGCGAGCATGGTCCGCGCTTTTACGGCCTGCCTCTCAACACGGATACCGTCACGCTGATCCGACGGCAGCAATCCGTTCCTGCGCGCCTGATTCCACCGCCATCGGCTTGCATCCGGGATGACGCTCTTCCGGACAGTGAGTTGCCTCTGCTGTTCCATGCCGGAGAAGCACTGGAATGGACGCTTGACCTTCAGTGACTCTCTGGTTGAGTGTCTGATCGGTTGCTTGTTCTCAGGGCACGCTCTTCGGGAGGGACTTGGTGCTTGAGCCGGTGATGCTGATGACTCCTCCGACGCAGACAAGAATCGCTCCGACGATGGTTTCGAGCTGAATCGTCTCTTTGAAAAGAACGACTCCGTAGATTGCAGCGAAAACAACAGAGATGTATTGGAAAGCTCCGATCTCGTGCGGCTTTGCAAATTGATAGGCCTTGATCAGCAGGAACTGGAATGCCAGTAGACAGAGCCCGGTCCCGAGCATCATCCAGTAAGCCCATTCTGGTGCCGCATTGAATTTCCCGATCGAGATCAGACCGAGAACGACTACTCCAAACAGCAGGAAATAGAACAACTGGGTCAGAGGCGATTCCGTTCGATCAAGGTGATTGACGGCTAAAAATTCAATGGCCGTCACAAGGCCTGCGCCAAGGGCGACAAGGTTCCCCGGGTTGGAAAAAATGCTGGCATCGGGCCTCACGATTACAACAACGCCCACGAAACCGATGATGATGGCGATCCATACCGCTCGAGGTATGTGTTGGTGGAGGAAGAGCAATGCCAGGATCGGAATGAAAATCGGCGTGGTGTTCACCAGAACATTGGTATCCACAAGTGTGGTGAGCTGGGCTGCTGCAATGAACAGCAGGAATCCTGTGATGCCTGTCACGGCTCTGAGCAGGTGATAGCGACCCTGGCCCGTTGGGATATCTTTGCCTTTGCGAAATAAAATTATGGGTAAAAGAAGAATGAATGCAACCAGAAATGTGCCAAATGAGAACATCTCAACTGACAGGCTTTTGTCGACGTATTTGCCAAAGACACTCTGCGTGGTGTTTGCAAGGAAAGCAAGAACAATGTAAATCGTTCCAGTGAGAATTGATCGTCGCATGAGATGCCTTGCAGGTGTCTGGACGTGAGCTGTAAGTGGTTGCCTGATGGAATGCTTGGGTTTTGAGGGTTGGCGATTATCCCGATGTGGATCGGCCCTCTTGCTGTCAGTCAGAGGGCCGATGAATGGTCGTCTCTGTGGTCAAAATTGATCCACTTGTCAGCTTGTTCCTGTTGAATCTTGACTTTTTGGATGAATTGAAATCCTTTGAAGAGTGATTCCCAGGCTTTTCAACCCTTGCTCGTTGTCGTTGGACGAGTGCCGATCAGAGTCCAGGACTGCTCATCATGATTCCACCGTCCGCAAACACACTGGTTGCCGTCATGTAGCTGGCGCCGTCACTGGCGAGGAACGCCACCACGGATGCAATCTCCTTCGGGTCAGCCATGCGGCCGATTGGGATCGCGGCGTTGAGCTTTGCCAGCAATTCGGGATTGTTCATTGTGGAGTCGTTGATTGGCGTTGCAACGGCGCCGGGGCCCACATTCACAATCGAGACACCTTTCCCGGCCAATTCCACCCCCGCTGTTCGGGTCAGCATGCGGACGCCTCCCTTGGCCACGCAGTACGGCGTGTTGTCAGGCATCGGCCAGTCTTCGTGCACCGATGAGATGTTGATGATGCGTCCACCGCTGCCCTGGGCGATCATCTGTTTTGCGGCGTACTGCGTGGCGAAGAACACGCCACGCAGATTCACGTTCATCACCTTGTCGAAGTCGTCCGGCGTGGTGTCGAGAATGGAGGTGCGGGTTTCGATCCCGGCGTTGTTCACCATCACATCCACCTTCCCGAAGGTTTTCACAGCGGTGTCGATCAGCTTCTGAAGGTCGTCGAGTTTGGATACATCTGCCTGAACGCCGATGGCCTTGCCTCCAAGTTCACCGATCTCCTCGATCAATTCCTCGGTGCGATCAGGGTGCGAGCGGTAGTCAATCACCACCTTGGCGCCGAGGGCACCGACCGCTTCCACGATCGATTTTCCGATACCGGAATTTCCGCCGGTCACAACGATGACTTTGTCACGGAGACAAAGAGAGGTCATCGCCTTGGGGACCTGGGTGGTCATGGCAGTCAGGACAGAACAGACCTTCCTTAGCGGGTTTCACTGCCCCTGGCAGTGTTTCGTGCGTAAACGGCGCTAAGAAGATCTCAGTTCAGTTCTTCACTCGATGTCTGACCGGCATGGCAGGGGACCTGCCGTTACAGGAGTGGCGTTCACACTGCCCAGGGCCGGCAGTCTTGATCCGTTGCTGGAGGTGCTGGGCAGTGTTGATGACGGTTGTTCGGTGATTGAGGGGCAGGCCCTGCAACGTCGCTTCGGATTGCGTCAGGGCAGAGCCGAGGTGCGCCACCACCGCCTGGGCCAGGAACGTCTGGACTATGTCTCTTTTCAAGGTGTCGATTCAGCGCCCGATGTCGATCCGGGCCCGGCGAACAATCTCTGGTTTCAGCATGTCGCAATCGTCGTCAGTGACATGAATCGCGCTGTTGACCGGGTGAAGATGCTCGTCTCACCGATCTCCGAATCTCCCCAGTGGTTGCCCAATGGTGTGGCGGCATGGAAATTCCGCAATGCCGCGGGCCATGCCATGGAGCTTCTATGGTTCCCACCCGATCAGGGTCACCCCCGCTGGCATCAACCCGATCCCCCTCTCTTTCAGGGGCTCGACCACAGTGCGATTTCCATCAGCGACAGCGACCGCAGCCTGCAGTTCTACGGCGTTGAGCTCGGCCTGCAGCTGCGCTACGCCACCCTGAACCAGGGGGTTGAGCAGGAACGTCTCGATGCTCTGACAAACGCGCAGGTGGCGATCCACGGTCTGGGCGGCTCGTCCCCGTTTGGAGTCGAATTTCTGCGCTATCTCCAGCCGGAGCCCCGCCAACCCTCCGCACGGTCTCTGCAGCCGCAGCATGCGCTTTATGCCCAGATCCTGGTGCATGATCCACGCTGCGGGGACGACCGACTGATCAGTGATCCCGATGGTCATCGACTCTGGGTGCAGTCTTAAGCGAATTCTTAACCTTGCCGGTTCTGAGTGTTTCTACCGTTGAGCAAACGCGTGTTGCCCGGTGGATCCTGTTTCTCTGATTGTTCCGCCGGTGCCGGACGGTCTCGCCGGTGCAGGTTTGTTGGTGCTGCGTCTGTTCACAGGTCTCGTGTTCATTCGCCACGGCTGGCCGAAGCTGAGCAATCTGGGCACCTGGGCCACGGCGATGAAGACGCCGGCCTGGCTCTGCTTCCTCTCCGCTTTTTCGATGTGGGCCGGTGGAATCGCTCTGATCACTGGGGTACTGACCCCACTGGCCGCAGCGGCGATCGCCGTGTCCATGCTCTACGCGATGGTGCTGGAGGTCAGCAACGGCTTCCCGTTCATTGCTCCAGATCCCTTTCAGATCCCCGAGGGGGACTATGCCGGACCCATGGGTGTTGGAGAACCACCGAGCTGGGAGAAAGCCGCCATGTACGTGGTGATGTGCATGGTGCTGATCACCGCCGGAGGCGGTCCATTCAGTCTCGATGTTCTGGTTGTGGCTCCTCGCCTTCAGGCTCTGCTGGGCTGATCAGCTCAGCCGTTCCTTGAGATGGTCAGCAACGCGGATCGCATTGGCAATGGCTGTCAGGGACGGATTGACGGCAGAGCTGCTCGGGAAAAAACTGGTGTCGACCACATAGAGGTTGTCGACATCATGGGTGCGGCAATTGATGTCCAGCACGGATGTGGTGGGGTCTGTTCCGAATCGGCAGGTTCCCGACTGATGACCCACGGCGGCAATGTCCATGGATGACGCGAAGTACACCTGGCGCTCAGCCAGATGGTTTTTGAGGTAAAGCTTCTCCAGCAGGCCTTCAAGTCGGCCGACCAGCTCCTGTGATGCCCTGTTGTTGGTGGCTGTGTAGCTCAGTTTGATCTGACCACTGGAATCGACGGTCACACGGTTGTCTGGGCGAGGGAGGTCCTCGGTCTGCAGCCAGAAATCAATTGAATGCTCGGCGATCCGGTCCATCCCCCACGTGGGGGCAACAGCCGTCAACCTCGGCTTGTAGCCCTTCATCATCGCCCCGTTGGTTTTGCCCGTCATCTGGATGTTGCCCATCGGGAAATCGAAGTCGTTGTCTCCGAAGTACCAGTCGTGCACGGCCACGGTCTTCTGGAAGACCGTGGTGTTTGGCTCATGGGCCAGTGCCACCACCGCCTTGCAGTTGTGATACATGTAGTTCCGCCCGACCTGATCGGAGCTGTTGGCGAGGCCCCTGGGATGAGCGTCATTGGCCGACATCAACAACAGCCGTGCTGAATTGGCGGCCCCGGCGGAGACCACGACGATGTCTCCCTTGAAGCGGCGCTCCTCGCCTTGGTGACGCACCACCACTTCGGTGACCATCCTGCCGCTGCTGTCGGTGTTCAGCCTGAGCACCTCAGCTTCGGTCAGCAGCATCACATTGTCATGGTCGAGTGCCGGGCGAACACCCATCACTTCGGCATCACCCTTGGCATGCACCAGACAGGGAAAACCATCGCAGCGGTTGCAGCGAACACAATCGCTGAAGGCTGGATTCACCTCGTCGAGGGCGACGCCGGTGGGGGCATGGAAGGGGTGGAGGCCAGCCGAGCGCAGGTCATCAACCAGTTTCTGCATGCGCGGCTCGTGGCTGATCGGCGCATAGGGATACGGCGAGGACGCCGGCGGCTCAGTTGGATCCTCACCCCGCAGACCATGGACGTGATACCACTCCTCGGCCTTGCGGTAGTAAGGCTCGAAGATGTCGTATTTCACCGGCCATTCGGGCGACTCACCATCCACGTGAATGACTGATTCAAAGTCCCGTTCTCTCAGGCGAAAGTGAGCCGCTCCGTACATCTTTGAGGCGCCGCCCACGAAGTAGTGGCTGCCCGGTTGAAAGGTCTTGCCGCTCTTGTCCTTCCAGGGATCCGCTGACACGTAACGGTCCTTCTGGAACACCTCAACCGGATCCCAGTTCTGGGGCTCCCTCGGCAGCCAGCCCCCCCGTTCCAGGATGAGGATGGAGTGACCTGCATCAGCCAGAGCCCTGGCCAGAGAGCCTCCGCCCGCTCCGCTGCCGATGATCACCACATTGAAATGATCGCCCTGGGGTTCAACCGGCGTCCGGCGATGGGCGGCATGGACAGTGTGTTCCATCGCAGGGCCTGACGATCTCAATGAACGCTAGGGAGAATGGCCCGAGTCGTCACCGCCAGCGTTGAAGCTGAGTAATCATCTTCGCCACCACCGCGGTCCATCCCGTCTGATGACTGGCGCCCACACCAGCTCCGCTGCAGCCATGGAAATATTCATTGAACTGGAACAGATCGCGCCAGGCGGGGTCATTTTGCAAAAGATCCTTTTCACCGTTGAAAGCCCGGCGTCCTTGACTGTCTCGTCGGAAGATGCCAACCAACCGCTGTTCCAGTTCAAGAGAGATGTCCCACAGGTTCAGCTCTCGCCCTGAACCTGTGGGGAATTCCATCTTGAAGTCATCACCAAAGAGGTGGCCGAACTTCTGCAGGGCCTCGATCAGCAGATAGTTGATCGGCATCCACACAGGTCCCCTCCAGTTGGAGTTTCCGCCGAACATCGCCACAGGGCTGTCCGCAGGGCTGTAGCCGATGGTGGCGTAGTCATCGCCCTGCTGATAGGAGTACGGAGCTTTCTGGTAAACCTTGGAGAGGCTTCGGATGCCGTACGGCGAAAGAAACTCCTCCTCGTCGAACACGCGCGTGAGAATCCGGCGCAGGCGATCCGGAGGCACGATCGAAAACAGCACACGATCGCGATGCCACGATCCCAGATGGCCGATGGTGTCGAACGCCGCTCCGCGCTCCCGCCCGAGTTCCCTGAGGTGCTCACCCACGTTCAGTGAGGGAATTGCTTGAACCGTTGTTGCGTCAAACGTGGCGATGGCGAGAAGAGGGATCAGACCGCTCAGAGAGCGTGTGCGCAGATAATCCGTGCTCCCGTCCGGACGTTTCAGCACGTCGTAGTAGAACCCGTCCTGCTCATCCCAGTTGACGTAGCCACGTCCGGTGGGACTGTTGAGGGCATAGGTGAGACGACTGAAGTCAGCCACGAAGCGCCCACAGAGACTCCTGTATTCCTCGCGGTCTTCCGAGAGCTGCACACAGGCTTCGAGCATGTTGAGACTGAGCATGCCCATCCAGGCAGTGCCGTCAGACTGTTCGATGCGGCTGCCGTCTTTCAGTGGATAACGGCGGTCAAAGATGGCGATGTTGTCGAGTCCGAGGAATCCTCCTTCGAACAGACTGTCTCCGTTGCGGTCTGTGCGGTTGGCCCACCAGCCGTATTCCAGCAGCAGTTCACGCAGGCTGGCACGCAGGAAGGGATAGTCCTCCCCTCCGTGACTGCGCTTTGAGATCTGAAAGATCCGCAGGGCTGCCCAGGCTCCGATCGGTGGGTTGGCATCGGAGAGTGCCCACTCGTAGGCAGGTGACTGGCCGTTGTTGGCGGTGTAGGAGGCCTGGCGCAGCATTCTTGACTGGCGTTTCGCCTCACCCGGGTCGATCTCGGCGAAGGCCACCGCGTGAAACATCAGGTCCCACTGACAGAAATAGGGATACTCCCAGCAGTCGGGCATCGAGATGATGTTGCGGGCCCTCAGGTTTCGCCAGTAGGCGTTCTCGGTGTGCCAGCGCTGTTCGGGAGGTCTTGGCGCATTGCTGTCTCCCCGCAGCCAGCGAGCCACATACCAGTCGTAGAACTTGCGACACCAGAACAATCCAGCTGCGGCGGCGGCATGGATGGCACGGTCTTCGTCGTTGAGGCCCGGTGCAACCCAGTTCAGGTGCTCCTGCCAGTCCTGACGACGTTGATCGATCAGTGCGGTGACCTGGGCCGAGTTCACGGGGTCAGGCGCTGTGTGCTCCTGCTGCTCGTGGCGCGACAGGCGCAGATCCACGGTCCAGATCTCACCGGGGTTGAGGTTCCGCTTCAGATGCAGAGCAGCTTTGGTGCCCGTCTGAGCAGGATTCACAGCGTCTGCCTGGCCGTCGATCAGGTACCGGTGAAAGGCATCCTTGACGTAGGGCTGTTCCAGGGGCTGGTTGTAGAGACGCTCGGTGTTCGTTTCGTTTTCGGTGAACAGCCAGGTGCCCTGTTCGCTGCAGCTGAGGGCGTAGGAGGCCAGCCCGTCGATCGCACTGCTCACCAGTCGGTTCTCCTGCAGGGAAAGCCCCGGACGGGCGATGCCTGGCTCTCCGCTGTCTCCCCAGCTCCAGGTGTTGCGAAACCAGAGGCTGGGCAACAGGTGCAGCTCGGCCTGCTCCGGTCCGTGATTGGTGATCGTCAGCCGGATCATCACCTGTTCAGGTGATGCCTTGGCGTACTCAACCTCCAGGTCGCAGAACCTGCCTTCGTTGAAGATGCCGGTGTCGACAAGTTCATATTCGTTGTCCTGCCGACCGCGACGACGGTTTTCGTCCCGCAGCTCCTGGTACGGGAAGCAGGCGTGGGGGTAGCGATAGAGCGCTTTGGCGTAGCTGCCGGTAGGCGTTCCAGCCAGGTGGTACATCATGTCCTTGATGTCCTCACCGTGATTTCCCTCGGGATTGCCGAGGCCGAAGAGGCGTTCCTTCAGAACAGGATCGTTCCCGTTCCAGAGCACCGGTGCAAAACAGAGGAGGCCCAGCTCATCGCACAGACCAAGCAGGCCGTCCTCGCCCCAGCGATACGTGCGTAGGTGACTGTGATCAAACGGAAACGCATCCCAGGCATCACCGTTGGCCGAGTAGTCCTCACGAACGGTTCCCCATTGCCGATCACTCAGATATGTGCCCCATCGATCCCAGGGTTGATGTCCTTCGTCGCGCTCGCGGCAGCGCAGCAACTCAGCGGGCTCGCTGCCGTTCTGATCGGTGGAGATCATGGAAGTCGACATGAACGAAGCACCCTCATGTCCCAGAAGCTAGTGAGGGTGACCTGGAATGCCCATGTCATCACCACTGGAGGCGGGGCTCACGCAGGAGCCGGTGGTGGGGGCGGGGGGACTTGAACCCCCACAGGATTTTCATCCCAAGCGATTTTAAGTCGCGTGCGTCTACCGATTCCGCCACGCCCCCAGGCACCCTCCGGCCCTGTTGCGGCATCCTAGATTCTCTGGTGAATGGATTTCTTCACCAACCATGGAGACTCTCCTCAACGCGGTTTCCCTGGACACCCTCCTGGTGATTGGAGCCTATGCAGCCCTTGGAGGGGCCTATCTGGTGGTGATCCCGCTTCTCCTCTACGCCTGGATGAGCCGCCGCTGGACGGCGATGGGTAAATACGAGCGGCTGGGCATCTACTCGCTGGTCTTCCTGTTCTTTCCCGGCATGATCCTGTTCGCCCCGTTTCTGAATCTCCGCTTCAGCGGTCAGGGTGAGGTCTGACTGTTGACGCGTGCCGGTGTTCTGAAACTTGGTCTCGGGCTGCTGCTCGCCGGTGGGGTCGGTTACTGGGTGTTTGAAGCCCTCGGTCTGACCGGTTTTTCAGCAGGAATCGCCGCTGAAGCCCTTCTGGTTGCGGTCGTCGTGATCTGGACGAGTTCCTATCTCTTCAGGGTCGTGACC
>Ga0160422_10000406_pt1 | contig 25860 bp, 10 predicted proteins | sample Fk160mmetaG_FD_108192 | JGI IMG/M metagenome (GOLD analysis project Ga0160422, IMG submission 108192) | Marine microbial communities from the Central Pacific Ocean - Fk160115 60m metaG | ecosystem: Environmental > Aquatic > Marine > Oceanic > Photic zone | place: The Central Pacific Ocean...
CGGCATCGACTGTAACAACTTTTTCTGATGGCTCATCTGAGGTTGTTGTTGAGTTCAAGGATGGATATAGCTTGACCAATACCACTGATGGGGGCTTCTATCTCTGTAGCGGTGAAACAATAACCTCGGCGACGGTTAACATAAGCTCAGAGCCTTTGTTACACCATACATCAAACGGCTACAATGGTATACAATCGTTTGCTTGGGATAGTAACATAAACAACGGAGCGACGACATTTGACAATGTTAGCAAGTTTGCTTTCAATAAAGATACACTGCAGAATTCTGTCCAATTCCATTCCGAGTCATTGTTAACAGACTTTGAATCTAATAATGGCGGCTTGGATAACTCAACGCAGTATTATGATTCGTTAGGCAATGCAATCGCTTGGGATTATGCAGCGATTGCAGATCGTCAGTTAAACGAAGGTCCAGACACTTGCGCATCAGGCGAGATGTGTTGGGGAACGAACATATTTGATGATGATTACACCGATGATTATGATACCGATCCAGCGCCCTATGTCGACCAGACAGAATACCGTCTGACTACCCCAGTATTGTATTTGGATAGCGGCCTAAATGATACATTCCTCCGCTTTTCTTCGTGGCACCAATTGGAAACAAAATTCAATGTCAATGGTGATTATTATTTTGATGACTGTGCTTACTTAGAGATAGAGTATTCTCAAGTGGGTCAATTTACCGGTGAACAACAAACTGAGACTCTGCTAATCAATTTCCCGGAATCTTCCGGAGTAGGTCCCGGTGATGGTCTCCACGCCAAGGATGATTCTGGCAGCAACCGTGACAGAATTTCCCCGGAGTGTAGCCCGCTGGAGGATAATGAATTCGGACTAGCTGGGACATCAACAAATCCGCAGAATCAAGATGGTTGGGCGACTATTGCTTCGAATCTTGCACCATACATGAGCAATTATGTAAAAATCCACTTCGTGTTGTTCCACACTGATGCTCCAGGTAACGTAGCACAGTTCGCAAGCCCAGGTTGGTATATTGACGATGTTACCATTGGTGAGAAGTATGCTACCGATGGTACAATGGTGATTGAAAACCTACAATATCCACAGGCTTACAGCGAAAAGTCGCCTAACGGATATGGATTATTATTCCTGGATACATTTGAACCTGCAGATTCAAGCCTGAGCTACACAGTTAGAGATGCAATCAGCGGCCAAGTAGCCACTGACCAAGATGGCAATCCATTCCAAGGTCTAACCGGCCAAGTAATTGAATTGTGGGATTTAGATGCAACCGATTATCCATACATAGACCTCGAAGTACGGTTCAATTCAGGACCTGACCAAATTTCCACACCAGTATTTTTCGGTTATTCATTTGGCACAGAATTTGGTATTACCTTCAACGACCTATCTAGACACAGGGGGCTGAATGTTGCTGATGGTGAATTTGATTATGTCCACGACAAAGGGTATGAAATGTATATTGACTCGAATTCATTTATCGATAGTAACAATGGCGAGTTTTCCAAACCAATTTATGGCCTAACTGTTAACGGTATGAGGAGTTGCCAAATCGATATTGAATTAGACTCACCGCTGTTTGCTGCACCTGAACCAATCTACGTTGATACTGAACAGTCTTATGCATCACCGCTTTTCGAATTTAGCATCAAGCTAACATTCAATGCGGATTGTGTTATGTCTGACGTCTGGATTGAGGCTATTTTTGGTCATCATGCAACCGGCATTGGAGTTGACTATGGTGTCGACCAAATTAACGAATGGGAGTTTAACCAACCCGGGTATGGTCACTTTGGTATGCAAAATATGTTCTATTCAGGTGAATTTAATGGTGTAAGCCAAGGTTCCAAGACCGCTAGACTGAACTTAGATCCTATCACTGGTTTGGTAATAGATGGATTTTTCTTGATTCCGAAGGGGGCAACATTGGATTATTTTGACGTCGCATTTGTCAATAATGATATTTTTAATGCCAACATCACAGAACAAGGGTTTGGACTGTCGATAGTCGTTGGAGCCACCTCAGAATACGTTGATTTGGCTGCCAACGAACAAGACTTCAACCTTTATGACATAAGCACAGATAAGCAAAAAGCACTTGATGTTCTGCAAGATTTTATTTCAAATTCAAGTGTTCCAGTAATTAAGACCGATTCTAATGGTATGGAATGGGTTAGAGTTGGCTTCCAAGTTGTTCAGCCAGACACCAACAATGGTGGTGCAGTCGAGCTTGAAAACCTCAAAGTAATTTACCGACTTGAACATCAAATAGGTCAAGATGGCGGTTTTGCTGCCTACCTTCGAGAGTTTGTTGCAACCTCCAATCAAGGAGCGTCGCAATCTTCCGGCTCGCAAACTTTGGTGCCAGTAGAAACCACGTCAGCAAATGGCGGCAAAATTACCCTAAGTAATCTGACGATTACCAGTCAAGCTGGATACGATTCAACACTCATCTGGAACAGTCAATATGATGGCCTTTATGCTACAGGTGAATTGTATCACATAACTACAACGCATAGTGTTGACCCAGTCACTGGAGCGGCCTTATCAGCCTGTAAGATTACTTTCAAAACCGATGATAGCACATTTTCTTTGGTTTATGATTTGCTGACTGGATGGTCTGAAGAGGGTGACAGTCAAGATTACGTTACTCTGCATCCATCCTCTACGGCCAGTATCGTTGCAGGCGACCAACAGATAGATTGGAAGTTCTCGGTTAATTCCAACTGGGATGATCAGGCACGGGTAATCATATTGTCGGAAACTATTGCTGATGATGGAGTCGTTGGAATGCTATCCGGTATCTCAATACTTCCTGAGACTGGTAATGCAGTTGAAAATGACATCAGAATTAGTGACTTTACTCTGTCTAATTTTGCCGGTGTTGAGCAACAATTAAATCAAGCGTATTCCAACCAAGATATTAACTTGAAAGGCAACCTAACCTTTGAATCAGTTACTGCTGCCCCCGATCCGGCAAGTTACTTCTTGGTGGTAGAAAAAAGAGGCATAGAAATCGACGGCGAATTCACTAATGTTACCTGGACGGAAATTGCCAACAGGTCCGGAGCAATTGGCGGATATTACGACTGGAACGTCAACCTTGGCTTGTTCGCTTCTGGGTTGGAGACTTTCCGCTTCAGAGCTGCAGGATATGACGGTGGAGATACACTGTGCCCGCCTGCGGAATACAACCCTGATTCGGACTGCGGGATTCAATTTAATTTGTCAATCGATATCCTCAATCCAAACCTTTTGTCGTTTGAGTTATACAAAAGAAATTCGGGTGAGGGTGACGTAAATAACGATGAAAACTGGCGAACAGTTTTCGATGATTCATGGGCTACACCGAAAATCTTGCAGGATTTCCGGTTGACGATAAGCGATATTCCAACGCCACCAGAATCTGCGGTATTACATGTCTGGGTAGAACACGATCATGATGCAAATTCAAACGGTTTAGCAGAGGAATCAGAATATATTCAAGTGGCAACGACCAGTAATGGTGCAGCACCAAATGCCACATTTGTTGGAACTTACAACGATTTTGCAAATTCGGGCTTGAAGGGCAAAGTTAGCGTTTGGATTGAGTCTTACGACCTAGCAGGTAATCCTGTTGATGGTGGCGGTGGCCCAGGTTTTGACAATGATTATCTCACCTATGTTGGTATGGATTTGGAGTATCCAACAATCAAATCACTGAACATTGAAGATTCAAACGGAGTCAGAATGCTGAGTAACATACCAACTAATGCACCTGACGGTGTCGGTATTTGGAACCAAACCATGTTTGCTGGCAACCAATACAATCTGATAATTGAAGCAGAGGATGGTAATGGCTGGAAAGATGTAGAAATGTTAGAAATTGTCTTGGCACCTGAAGAGACAAATTACGATTCAACCATCGTTTACTACCCCCGAAATCAATCTGCTTTTGCAACGAGTGAATTGTTCTCAATCGCAGTTGATTCCGCAGGTGATTCATTAGCAACCATAAGAACCGTTGATGGTAATGTGTTAATTGATCCGTTTGAACCAGAGTTCATCATTAATATCCCGATTAATTTTGAGTGGGGCCTGCCTCTCTCAGCTCAATATACTCCGTCATTCCAAATCAAAGACCTCGACAATTCCCCGGTTTTCTCTGAAAGTTCATATCGTCAAACTTGGACTTACCAAAATGATATGAGACTAGATTTCCGTTCAAATCTAGACGAGAAGCGCATGATTTCACCCACCCTGACCGACCAAAACATACCAATATCTGAAAATCTGTATCATGAGATAGGACAAGAGACATTTATTGGTTCAGTGACTGGCGGGGATGTTGTGATGTTCTCTGGTCAATACTCGTTTACTTCGGGTATTCTCGAGAACGTATTCATCACGCCTGAAGCAGAATTAACCATGGAGATAACTAGGAAAGAAGTATTCCGAGATTCGGAACGAGATTACGATCCGGTAGAGGAAGAGATTACCACTCATACATTCACCGGCGGCGTCTTTGACATCCCGATTAAGATGCCATCATACCAAAACGAATTTGAATACGAATTTAGATTGATAAACCTCCCAGTTGGCGCTGAGGATTTGACAACTGCATATTGCTTCGGTTCGGTTATCAACGGATGTGGCAAGTTTGTCATCAAGGTCGATGACGAGGCGCCAAAACTAGTATTCGGATCTTGGTCTGCTTCCAGGGGCGAAACAGCATCCAATGGCTTGGAGCCAGAATTGTTTGATAAAATGCCAACATCTAGCTATCATTGTGTAGACGTGTCGAGTCAGATAGAAGAGCGCGGCAGCCTTGCAGAAGATGCTACAACACTAAATTGGATTTACTATAACGGCAACCCACAAGATGGCAACGTTTGGAACGTTTATCAGAATAATTACGGTACTACGCCACTCTCTGCACCAATGAATCTCTCAGCCGGAAGCCTTGGTTATATCCGGGCTAGTGCGGACTGCGTCGATTTGTGGCCGGTTGGATTTGGACAATTTGATGTGACAGAATCCAACCTTAACGTTCCTGGACTGGAGGTTAATCTAGTAATGTGGGTTGAAACTGTCGATGGAGCAGGTTCACCAATAATCGGTGCCGGACGTTACTTCGACGATGGTTCTGCAGTAGGTATTGAGGGTAATGACAATAACGGCCAAGATAGTTCAACCTACATGCTAGAGTTCGAAGGTAGTAATTTCGAGGTTAGAAATACTAGGACAATCCCAGACTCACCACAGGTTGGCGATAAGATTACTTTAGAGGTTGAATTAGTCAATTCGGGTATCCCCGGAATTGCTAATTTAGAGATAAAATCGGTGACTAATAATCAACCTCCGGTATTCGAGGGTTACATCACGAGCGAGATTATCGGCAAGGACCAAGCGCAATGGGTTTCAATCGAATTGGAGGAGTTCACTGATGCTACCACTGGAATGTATTACATCGTTTACGATAACGAAACTAAGGATATTCTATTCAACGGTAAGGACGAAGGAAAAACCTTCAACGTCAAAGCGGCAGCATCAGGAACCGATGGCTTGTCTACTGGACTAATCGTTATCATCTTGATTGGCGTTATTGCCATACTTGCCGTGGTAGTCGTGGTAATATCTCGCCGCAATAGGGAAGATGACCTCGACGATGAGTTTGAGTATGATTATGAGGATGATAAGTCCTACGCGTCAATACCTCAACAGACTCAGATTTACTCAGCACCGGCAGCAGCAGTAAGCCCGGAAATGGCAGAAGCGATGGAGAAGTTTAGTTTTTGGACACAAGAAGAAATTCAGGGCTACTTCGATCAGGGTTGGAGTGTTCAACAACTCGAAGAATGGCTAGAAAACCAATGAGTGAGTTGTAATGTCCTCTAGGTTAGGATGGGACGACCTTGTGTGGGACGACCCCGATGGCGGCAGGATTATCCTACATGGTACGATCCCTACCGTCGTCTTTCCGCGTAAATTACGGCCAGCAATTGAATGGCACGGGCTCGGTCTATTGGAATCGGATGAAGTAGTTGACTTGTGGGAACAAGAAGAAAAAGATGAGGCTGAATCGAGCGGAGTAAATCTCGCTCACGGTTTGGTTTCGGGCGGCACAATGGGTATTTTTCTTGAGGAAGTGACTCAGATTGATGACATTACCTCAGGTCGTTTTCCAGACCCAGAGCCGAGGAGAGTACACCGACTTGCACAACGACACAACCGGCCAGTATTTTTCATTGAACCAGAACTGGATGACGAAGAGTGGGAGGCTCATATGATTGCTGAGGCTAAGGAAGTTTCCCGCTGGAAAAAATTACTGGCTCTCGTTACAGTGGGGAAAAAATGGCGAAAGCGAGTTAAAATCAACATCTTCGAAGCTGAAAAACCACCAAAAGGAGTTAGTGCTAATCTGTCTTCGGCAGCTGTTTTATGCGCCACTTGGTGGGACATGAATGAATGGTTGATTGGCGAGCAAATCTCAGAGAGTCGAAACGCTCGTTTTGCTTCTCGTCTTAGGGGAGCCCTCAAGGAATTACGGAAAGATTTCGGTAAGGAAGCAGTACTTCTCGTACCGTTATTCATGCCGTGGCGCCCAGCGATGTTCAATCAATTAGCAAAGTTACCGGATGTAGAGGAGAATTCATCAAACAAGACCTCTAGGGTAGACCCGGAGGAAGAATGATGGCGACAAGCGGAGTTGATGTTAGAGTAGAAAATCAATTGGTCAGATTTGTCCCAACATCACCAGTCGATCATGATGCTGTTATTTCCCAGTTAGCTGGACAAAAAAATGGCAATATAGTCGTCAAGGCGCTTGAAAAGCCGCGAGCGACTATTATCATCGACGAGGCTGGTAGAATCGTGGTTCATGGAACACACCGAGTTGAAGTAGCCCGTGCTGCAGCCAAAGAACTGTTACTCCGTCTTGGACTTGATGACACTGGATTACAAACAGAATTAGGACCGGTAATCGCTTCTTTCAATTTTGATTCAGGAGTCAATGTCGAGGCTATGAACAAAACTTTCACTGGTGGTGATTCCACTTATGATCAACGATTGGGGTGCGCAATAATTCAAGACACTCGGCATAATCTAAAATTATACGTCTGGGCCAATGGCAAGTGTGTTGCAAGCGATGCTAGACACCCAAATATGGTTGCTATGTCTGCTGTGTTTTGGAAAACACAACTGCGGGAAAATAACCTATTACTGTGAGTGGTAATATGTCTAATCAAAGGCTTGCATGGGACGGGCCGATTTTGGATAATCATTTTCATCTGAATAGAAACGGTAGATACCTCGATGCTGCAAGGGATTTTAGGAACGCAGGTGGTACTGATATCGTCCTAATTCATTGTCCAGATTTCAAAACGCCACCATCCACCAAACAGGGCCACAAAGACGCATATCAAAATACGATAAACATGGCAGAATCGGTAAGATCACAACTAGATCTAAATGTTAGGGTAGTTCTTGGGCCTCACCCTGCTGCCTTTGCGCATCAGTTCATTGAGTGGGTGGAACTCGATGGTGAAAAAGGCAAGGAAGTGGCAATGGAAAATTACCGTGATAGTATTGATGAGGCGGTAAAGTTCTATCATGAGGGCAAAGCACATGCAATCGGTGAGGTTGGTAGACCACATTGGGAAGTAAGTCAAGAAATCTGGGATTTATCGAACGATTTGTTGAGTGAGACCATGGCCCTCGCAGCGAATGAAGGCTTTGCTTTACAATTACACGTTGAGGGAGAACTTGAATCAACATATCGCGATATGGCAAGGATGGCAGAAAAATCCGGTCTCTCAAAAGACCGTCTGATTAGACATTACTCTCCACCCAATGTAAATGCCGAAATTACTCAAGGGGTAACTCCCAGCGTATTAGCCGGTAAGGGTGCAATAGCCACGTTACTTGAAACCGCTGAACAGTGTAGCCATGGTTTTCTTCTTGAAACGGATTACATGGATGATTTACGCAGACCCGGTGCAGTGCTTGGGCCCAAGACTGTCCCTAAGCGAACTAACCAGTTGTTAGCCGCCGGAATAGATGAGGAATTATTGTGGCGAGCCCATGTTGATTTGCCTAACAGATTATATGGCCAAGAGTGAACAAAAAGTGGACATTTTTCCAGCACATTCATCAATGAATGTCCTTACCGGCAATTGGTTCAACATGAAGCGTGCTGGTTTAGGTCTGTTGATGATTATAGTATTTGTACTACCACTAATTCCTGCAGCAGGCGCGCAGAATCCAGTCTTTGGTGTAAACTTGACATGTGACTCACCAGCTGAAATGGACGTCAGTCCAGCAGGTTATGCACCAGTAGAGATGGTGTGCACGATAGAAAATACTGCAACGGTCGGTGCGTCGAAAATTGAAATCACAAACGAGTGGAGTGGCGGAGCCACCGCAGACATGTTAGGCGCAACCGGAGAATACAGCGTTGAAGCCGGAGAATCGGAAGAATTCACAGTCACGTTTAGTGGAACTACAAAACAAGCCTCAAGCAATAGTTACGAATTCGAGATATTTGCTACGGTTACTGAGTGGAATTCAATACCGCTCAATGAACCATTCCCGAGGGAAAACGATTCTTTCTCAGACTCACTTGAAATCGCTACATACGGTGCGGTAGAGCTCAGAATTAACGATGTATCGACGAGAAAGGTAGAATCGGGTAGTGAATTTTCAATCAACCTACAGTTCACCAACAAGGGTAATGATAATGATAGAGTAAGGGTTGATATCGCTAATATTAACGATTTGAAGCAACAAGGATTCAGTTTCATTGGCTCAGAGTTCGTTGCTGAAGATTTGGCGATGGGGGCGACCTCAACAATGAGGGAGATCAAAATATTGGCCCCTAGCGATTTAGATGCGACGACAAATTTTGACTTACAATTTCAGGCCAGTTCAACCAATGATGCCAATGCTGACCTAAGCGAGACAATGATTCCAGTCTCAGTAGAATCGACTCAGTCTTCTGGAACATTGACCGGTGGTATTAGTGAAGTTGGCGAGGACGATTTGATGCTTTATGGTGCAATAGCTGGCGGAGTAATTCTGTTCTTACTATTAATCGGCATAGTTTCACGGTCTATACGCAAGCGCGCTGCGAAGAAAGTAACTGACGAGCCAACCATTGAACTGGACGAACCTGAGCAAGATGAGTTCGATGACTTGTTCAGTGACTTGGATGACATCGATATCGACACCGATGAATTTGATGATTTGCTCGAAGAATTTTGATTTAGTCTAACGAATCGCTCAGAATATTGACTATCGATTTTGACCTATTTTCAACAATTTTGATGGTAACAGTCAAAGAGCGAGTGTGGTCTGCCAACTTTGTAATAGGTGGCTGTGCTATGTTGCAACTCAACGGGAAAACGGCATTCGTGTTCGGTGTTGCTAGCGAAGACTCAATCGCTTGGGCGATTTGTAAGATGCTTGCAGAAAGCGGCGTCAGCCTCTACCTCGGCTATCAAAAGCGCTTTCGTAGTAGGATCTTTCAGCTTAAAGATAAATTGCCACAAATTGCCGGATTTTATCCACTAGATGTTGCCAATGATGAGACGACAAAAGAATTCTATGATGCGTTTAGCGCTGATAATCCCGGAAAAAAAGCCGATATACTGATTCATGCACTTGGCTTCGCCCCGAGGACTTGTTTTGATCGCCCAATATTATTCGTCGAAGATAACGATATCAATACCGCTATGACAATCTCTGCTAACTCACTGCAACGCTGTCTCAAGTTTGGCCTACCGTATCTAAACCCAAACTCTTCCACCATCACTCTCACCTATGCGGCGTCAAATCGTTACGTACCCTCATATGGTATCATGTCAATGGCCAAGGCAGCACTGGAATGTTGGACTCGGGAGCTGGCGTGTCATCTTGGGCCTGATGGACATCGGGTAAATGCTATTTCCTCAGGACCCATTAGAACAATTGCCGCTTCAGGTATACCTGGTTTTGAGAACATTTTGGACCACGTGGAGAGAAATGCCCCATTGAGACGTAATGTCAATCAAAATGATGTTGCTGGTGCGACACTGTGGCTGGCAAGCCCGTTGTCTAGTGGTGTGACTGGTCAGTGTATCTATGTCGACGCAGGCTATTCAATCACTATGGTCCCTGAAACAATAATGGATAATTGAGGTGGTCAATTGAGCATTACAACGGCAGACGGAAAGGTTGCAGAGGGGTTATTGCAAGATCCATTTGAACCGATCGCAATTATTGGTCTGGGTGCACTGATGCCTGATGCTGCAGATGTTGACCAATTTTGGCAGAACATCAAACATGGCAAGGTTAGCATCAAGGATGTGGTGCCCGAGAGGTGGCCAGGCAAGGTAGATGATTTTTGGAAATCAGGTGGCCCCGGCGACATAGAAGAGGGATACACCTATGCTAAGATTGGGGCTTTTGTTGATGGTTTTGAATTTAATTGGCGTCGTTGGCGCCAACCTCCAGGCACTTTGGGGCAGATAGATCCGTGCCAACTGTGGGCTGTTGAAGTCTCAGCAGCAGCCCTGACACAGGCAGGATATGATGGTGAGTCACATGACTTCGACCGTTCAAAATGTGGCGTAATCTTCGCCAATGCTCTTGGAGGTGAAAACCGTAATTTGTCAAACATTAGGGTCTGGTCAAACCATACCAAGAATGTCGCAATCAAGCACGGCTTGCCAGAACAAAATGCTGATGGTTTCAAGGCTGAACTTGTTGAGAACAGTCCTAGAATTGACGAGGACACAATGCCGGGGGAACTCGCTAACGTTGTTTCTGGGCGTGTAGCAAATCTGCTTAATCTCCAAGGTCCTAATTACACGACTGATGCTGCTTGTGCCTCATCGATGGCAGCAATTTTGGATGCGTGTCGACTGCTGCAAAACCGGCAGGTTGACCTGATGCTTGCCGGCGCATCAGATCGGACTATGGATCCTGCAACTTTTGCTAAATTTAGTGCCATTGGAGCCCTGTCGTCTAGTCACTCAACGCCCTTCGACGCTCGTGCTAATGGTTTCGTTATGGGAGAAGGTGCCGGAGCACTTGTTCTCAAGAGACTGCCAGATGCGATGCGTGATGGCGATACTATTCACGCAGTAATCAGGGGTGTCGGTGGTTCTTCAGATGGTCGGGGTAAAGGGATTACTGCGCCGAGTCAAAGAGGACAAATTCAAGCCATTGCAAGAGCCTATCAACAAGCCGGATATGAGCCATCCACTGTCGGTCTGGTCGAGGCACACGGGACGTCTACCAAGGTTGGAGATGCCACAGAGCTATCGTCTCTATCCACTCTATGGACCGGACTTTCCGGGGGCGATCATGTAGCTGTAGGCTCAATCAAATCCCAAATTGGTCACCTGAAAGCGGCAGCAGGCATTGCGGGAGTCATGAAAGCAGTACTTGCATTACACAACAATACGATACCGCCATCAGCTGGTTTTGAAACACCAAATCCAACCGTTGATTGGACAAATATCCCATTTTACGTACCTACAAAACCTACAGATTGGATTGCTCCTAGTCTTCACCCTCGACGCGCTGGGATTTCCTCATTTGGTTTTGGTGGCACCAATTTCCACATTGCGCTCGAAGCTTTTGATTTGCAATATCACAAAAACCTAGTAGAACAGTGGTCCAGTAATCAAGTTAGAACCAAACCGGTCTCGAGTACTGCATCGATTTTCGATACATCAGTTGAACCAACGATGACGCATGATGAATTGAAATCGATAGAAGGTGGTTTACTGTTGGTTTCATCAAACAGCATCGATGGTTTGATTGGTAAAATCACCAATTTATCGTTTCAAGGGCCTTCATTCGATGATGATCCATGTGGTAGGAGATTGTCTAAAGAATTGTATGACGCTTCACAATTTTCGAAAAATGATTCGCACAGGATGGCAATAATCGCAACTTCTTGGGCAGAATTTGACAAGCGAGTCGGTTTAGCAGTTAAGGCGATTGATGACAAAGCGAAATGGGGCTTCTTACAATCACAAGGAGTCTTAGTTACCGATGAGCCCATTCTGCCGACAGGGGCTAAAATTGCTCACATGTATCCTGGCCAGGGCAGCCAATATGTTGGCATGACGTTTGATTTATTCAAACGCTATACTTCTGTGCAAAAGGTATGGGAAAAGTCAGACAAAACCATGGTTAATGTCCTTGATGGAGAGACGCTGTCAAGTTTTGTTCTCCGCAGTAATCTTACCAAGGAAGAGTTGATTGAATCAGAGCATAAACTCAAACAAACTGAATATACTCAGCCTGCGATGCTAACGGCCGACTTAGCAATTGAGCGACTACTCAATGCTCATGGTCAAAATCCTGATATGGTCGCAGGCCACTCACTGGGAGAGTATGCTGCGCTGATGTCGTCTGGAATCCTTGATATGGACGGGGCATTACGAGCCTCTGCTGCCCGTGGTACTGAGATGGGTTCGGTGCAAATCGATGATAAAGGTTTGATGGCAAGTGTTACTGCGCCGTATTCGGAGGTTTCCAAAGTATTAGATGAGACGGATGGTTATGTTATTGCGGCAAATAAAAACTCACCAAAGATGACAGTAATAGCAGGAGAATCAGCCCCAGTGAAGGCCGCAATGAGCGCCTTCGAAGCCAAAGGATTCTCAACAATTCAACTGGCAACCTCCCACGCCTTCCATTCACGCATAGTTGCGCCAGCAAATGAACCGCTGCGAAGGTTCCTAGAAACGTTAGAGATTAATTGGCCTAAGATTCCAATAACAGCCAATTACGACGGAGAATTCTACGCCATGGACGGCGAAGATGCCAAATCAGCAGTATTGGAGAAACTAGCACCTCAGATGGCGTCATCGGTTGAATGGACTGCCCAAATGGAGAAAATGTATGACTCCGGCGCAAGGGTATTCGTTGAGGTTGGTCCAAAGCGTGCCCTGAGTATGTTTACCGCGCAAATATTGGACGGTAGGCCGCACTTACCGATAATGACTAATCATCCAAAACAGGGTGGCATCGCGACTTTTTTGACCGCCCTTGCAGGAATTTACTTGGCTGGAAAAGAATTGCATTGGCCTAGCCCAGATTCGCCAGAACTATCCGAGGCGTTTCGTGCCGGACCGGTTGAAGCGCACCGCGTTCAGACTGAATCTGCGCTATTAGACAGCAAATCAGTGACAACGCCTGTTGCCGCAGGAAATAACACTCCATCAGCAGTATCTAGTAAACAGGTTGCAACAGTAAGTGTGACCCTCGATGAGGCGATTGCAAATTACGTGGGTGATTGCCTTGGACCAATTACCGGATATCCGGCTAGGTTTTGCTCTGGGATGGTCGACCTGAGAAACCTGTTAAGTTTGTCAGATACTCAAATAAATCAGGTGGTTGCAAAAATTGCAAGTGAATGTGAAACAGACCCTGATTACGATGTAACTAAAGTTCAAGTAGCCGCCGATTTAGCCCGCTGGATTCGACAACCTCCAATTCAATATCTGACCAAGACCGCAACGAGGGTTGTCGAACATATCTCCGGTTCAGAACAAAAAATCGAACATCAACTCTCAGATTCAATTGTTATCACTGGTATATCGTTGGGTCTGCCCGGTGGAGAACGAGTGTTTTCTGATGATGTTTTTGAGCGGCTTGTTCGAGGTGAAACCTGTATATCAGAGGTTTCTGATGAGTATAAACAACGCCTGTTAGATAAGAACATAGTTCGCCTCATCAAGGGGAGAGATGGTTCTGTAAATATGGAAAGGGCCACTGAGTTTGGCGATATACCTCAGCTTGCTGGAATAAAAGGAGCATTTGACCTCGCAGAGGAATTCGGCATTGATCCAAAGGTAGTGTTAGCTTGGGATATCACGACCCAACTGGCAGTCGCATCTGGTTTATTGGCCCTCAGAGATGCAGGAATCCCGCTAACTCCAGTCGAGCAAACAGGTAAGGGTGGCCTGAGATTAATTACCAATTGGGAAGTCCCGCAAATCCAACGAGACCGAACAGGCATCGTGTTTGCATCCTGTTTCCCGGGATTACAGATGGCGATGAAACATGCCAAACAAAATGGTGACGATGGTGAAGGTCGTTTTGACCGGCGATTCTTGTTCCAGACTCTCAATATGGGTCATTCACAATTTGCCCAATACACAGGTATTCGTGGACCAAATACCACCATAAATTTGGCATGCGCATCGGCAACAGCAGCCTTTGGAGTCGCAGAGGATTGGATTAAAACCAATAGAGCTGATAGAGTAATAATAATTTCAGCAGATGATGTTACTGGCGACGATTTGTGGGAATGGATTGGTGGTGGTTTTGCCGCATCTGGTGCCGCCTCAACCCATAATGTGGTGGAAGAAACAGCATTGCCATTTGATCGAAGAAGAAATGGCCTAATCCTTGGTATGGGTGCAGCAGCATTCGTAATCGAGAGGAATTCATTAGCGAATGAGCGAGGAGTTCAGCCGATTGCTGAATTAATGGGGACAATGATTGCCAACTCCGCATATCATGGGACTCGATTAGATGTCGAGCATGTTGCTGAAACAGTTGACAGTTTCGTATCTAGCATGGAAAATCAGTGGGGCATCAATCGTCATGAGATTGCGTCAAACACTGTGTTTTTCTCTCATGAAACCTACACGCCGGCACGCGGTGGTTCAGCCCAATCTGAGGTCAAAGCACTAAGGAGTACATTTGGTGATAGTGCCGATAAGTTGGTCATTGCTAATACGAAGGGTTTCACCGGTCATCCAATGGCGGTTGGTATTGAGGATGCTAGTATGCTGTATGGTATGCTAACGGGGCGAATTCCGCCAATAGCTAATCATCAAGAATATGATCCAGAACTCGGTAATTTGAATTTATCGCACGGGGGACATTATCCAAACTTGGAATTTGGTTTGAGATTTGGTGCCGGCTTTGGTTCTCAAATCGCTTTGTCACTAGTTCGTAAATGGCCGATTGATGGGGAGCGAATCGACGGTAAGAAATTCATTAACTGGATCCGCCAATTAGCTGATTCAGATGATGTAGTAATGCGCATCCTCGATGAGAAATTGGTTTCTTACGTTGACGGCGACAGCAATCTCCACGGAGGAGTTCAAGGAGATGAATGGTCAGTTACCAAATCACACGAAGGAGTCGCATCAGCACTCGTTGGAGGTACTACCCCACAGATGGAACCCAAGCAGGTGGAATTAGTTGAGCAGAAAGTCGAGGCAAAACAAACATCAACCACCTCTGTAAATGTCTCAAGTAGTATTACTGTTGACCAAGAGGAGTTGGTTAACACCGTAATCGAAGTAGTGGTAAAACACACAGGATATCCCGCAGACTTTGTCGAACTAGACCAAGACCTTGAGGGCGAATTAGGTATTGATACAGTCAAACAAGCAGAGATTATGGCTGAAATACGCAGCGTATTTGATTTGCCAGTTGACGAAGATTTCATTCTGGCAGAATATCCCACATTGAACCATATGATTGGTTACATTAAACAGATGGTTGGAGGGTCAAGTTCAGCGGCGATAAGTGCCGTAGTCCACGATGATTCAGTCCAAGATTCATCTGAAAATGTCCAATCACAAACCGAGGCTATTGCTCCTCCAAGTGTTTCAGTTCCAGTCAATGACTCGTCTTTAATTGACACAGTTGTTGAGGTAGTAGTTGAGCATACTGGTTATCCAGCAGATTTCATAGAACTTGACCAGGACCTTGAGGGTGAGCTTGGAATAGATACGGTAAAGCAAGCAGAGATTATGGCCGACATTCGTAATCGATTCAATCTTCCAATCGACGAAGATTTCGTTTTGGCAGATTATCCCACATTAAACCACATGATTACCTACATTCAAAGAATGATGGGCGTTGAACACGGACAACAACCGGTCAGCCTAGCAGTTGTGGACGCACCCGTCTCGACGGTAGAAACTATTCCGTCAATACCGGAATCAACAGTCGTCATAAGCGGTGGTAATGAGGCAATTGAGACGCAGTTAATCGAGGTAGTCGTCAAGCACACAGGTTATCCGGCAGATTTCATTGAACTTGATCAAGACCTTGAGGGTGAACTTGGAATTGATACGGTTAAACAAGCAGAGATTATGGCTGAAGTAAGGGAAATATTTTCCCTCCCACTGGACGAAGACTTTGTTCTGAGTGACCATCCGACACTGAATCACTTCACTGCGTATATCATCAAAATGAGTGGTGGCGAGGTTGAGTCTGACCATCAAGCAATGTCAATCACAGCAGCCGAATCGGCGAATTCTACAAACAACAGTTCTCCTATGCCAGAGGTTGCAAATGTGGCCAGTAATGCTGTTGATGATTCAATGACTGTCTCCGGATGTCGCCGATGGCAGGTCGAAATCGAGGAATGTGTGGGTAATGATGAGCCGCTTGAGTTGTCTGGTACTGTCGTCGTTACTGACGATGGATGGGGTATAGCAGAGGAATTGTGCCGCAAATTAGAACAACGTGGGATGGATGCTATCAGAGTTGGTTTTGAATCAGAAATACGTGATATGTCCATGCAAAAAGAGTCAGGACGCACGGTTTTGAGAGCGGACCCAGCAAATACCATGCATGTTGAACAGGTCTGCAATGAGATTAACAAATCAGAGATTTGCGGTGTTATCCATCTTGCTGCCCTGAAATTAGCGGGAGTTGAGTGGGATGAAGATACCTATCCATCATCCCAAGTTTCGTTAGCAGCTCATGGCTGGTTTGCTCTGCTGAAGGGCCTAGATAACCAGTTGGGTAAGTTGGAGCACGGAATTATTGCCTCTGTTACTACCTTAGATGGCAGACATGGTAACATCGGCGAACTGTTCAATTCGATACAATCAGCAGCGACCGGTATAACAAAATCATACTCATTTGAGCAACCAAAATTACGTGCTAGAGCATTAGATTTGCACCCTGAAATAGTCCTTGATTCTACACACGCAGCTGAGTTAATTGTTAATGACATATTCAACATTGGTGGTGAAGTAGAGATTGGAATAGATCGAGATCAGAGGCGCTGGGCTCTTGTTGCCTTCGATGAAAAGTTAGAGGCTGAAAGACAGCCATTGACCAGCACCGATACTTGGTTAGTTTCAGGTGGAGGCTCAGGCGTTACTGCAGCCGCGATAATTGGTGTTGCACAAGCTAGCACTGATGCAAATGCGCACTTTATTTTGCTCGGCCGTTCAAAATTGATTGAAGAAACGCAGTCCTGGATTGACTGGAGTGAGGCTGAATTAGACCAACGCAAAATGATGTTGCGGGACGTTATGGTTTCATCCAGTAATGACGGTAAAGTAACTATGGTCGAGTGGAATAAAGAATGGCAAAAATACACCAGAAGCAAGGATGTATATGTTACACTTGACCGTATAGAGAAAACAGGTAACAAAGCGAGATATCATTCAGTAGATGTGATGGACAAAGAAACTATGATTAGTATGGGCAAATCGCTTAAGCGTAAAATCACTGGTGTAGTTCACGGGGCAGGCTTGGAAGACTCCAAACTTGTTGCAGATAAAGATCATGAGGTGTTTGATCGGGTCGTGAGAGTTAAGTTAGACGGCTGGAAGTCGCTCATGGCTGCTGTTGAATCGTCAGGCACAAAATCACTCAAATTTGCCGCATGTTTCACTAGCGTAGCTGGGAGATTTGGTAATGGTGGACAAACCGATTACGCAGCAGCGAATTGTGTTCTCGACGCAGAAATGGCACGGCTAAGCGCTAGCGGTAATTGCCGTGCTGTTGCTATAGGCTGGACTGGCTGGAAGGATGTTGGTATGGCAACCCGTGGTTCTATTGAAGCAGTATTTGCTGCTGCGGGTATTGAAACTCTGGATGTGACAACTGGGGTAGAGATATTTGTGGATGAGGCACTTGCAGGTGGTAAGCGCCGCGTACTTGCTTGCGGCTCGCTTGGTCTGATGGATAAGTTCGACAGTTTCAGGGAACCGCCGTTACGCCTCCCGTCTGAAATGAGTGCCATAATCGAAGATCCAGCCCGGTTTGTCTTTATTGACAAGGTAATTGAATTAATTGAGCATGAGTCGTTGACCACTGAAACTACTCTGTCGACAGAATTGCATCCATTCTTGCTCGATCACGCAATAGATGGGGTTCCATATCACCCCGGCGTTATGGCCTTGGAAATGTTTGCTGAAAACGCTCTATTGCTAAAGCCAACGACTTGCTTGGCTGGCTTTGAGAACGTCAAATTTGGTTTGCCGGTAAAATTGCTCAAGAACGAAATCAGAGTAAGGGTGGTGGCTGAACATGACCATTCAGATGGAGACGTGCACTGGATAAACTGCAAATTAGTCTCTGATTTAATGAATTCAAAGGGTGAAATATTCGGTGAGCGGGAACATCACTCTGCCAAGGTCAGATTGACTGAGAAAAGCGACGATTTGTCCAAATTCCTTCACTCAGAGGTCACACAAATGCCAGATATTGGAATCCCGCCGCTCGAGGATTTGGCGTTGCTGCCGTCATTCATTTACCAGCGATATTTTCACGGACCGAGGTTCCAGTCTCACGGTGGGATAATTCGCGGCATTGGCGATGATACTGCTCCGGGTGCCGATGGTATTGCCTTAATGCGCAATCAACTACCAATCACCGAGCAATTCAGCAGCGAAATCAACGGTGAGGAGGTTTTGCTTGAGGCTCTACCTATGCTTATTGAGGCGGGCTTCCAAAATGCCGGTTTTGTCGCCATGGAGTCAGAAGGGTTCTCCTCCCTGCCAATTGGTATTGACTGGTCGACAAATATTCGCGTGCCTGAGAGATATGAGATTCTACGAGTAAGAAGTGTAAGAGTTGCAGTAGAAGATGCAGGTGTTACAGTCCACGACGTTGTTGTTGTTGGTGATGACGAAGCACCGGTTCTTGCTATGAAGGGACTACGTCTGAAAAGCATGGCGCCCGTTCCAGATGAGCAGCGTTTCATTCTTGGGCGATAATGGTGACGTTATGCAGGAAATCGACGTCGATTTTGGCTCGGGTAGCCCAAGAATTCTGTGCGTAACTGCGCCGATTGCCCACTACGAACTCAGTGAAGTGCAACTGGCTGACGCTGATGAGGTGGCTAAATTTGCCACTAAGAAACGCTATGACGAACACCTCAGCGGTAGATTTCTATTGGATAAAGCACTATCAAAGTGGGGTATAGACACGTCATTAATTGAGGTGAGGAGAAATCAATTTCGCGCACCAAGTATAGCTTTTCTCCCAGGAAGTTGGATTAGGCAAGCGTTGCCATCGATATCGATTGGGCATTCGAGCGGCCGGGCGTTTGTAGCACTGGTTGAAAATGGCTGGACGATTGGGATTGATGCCGAGCCACTAGATCTGGAAATTTCTTCAGGGGTGTTTGACATGATGTCAAAAGGCGATGAATTAGTCAAATTACGGGCTCATCCAGAACTTAGCCTAGCGCTATGGACTGGAAAAGAAGCAATTCAGAAAGCCGCCCGTTTGGGGATGCACTTAAATCCACGCGATATTGAAATTCCAATTGAAAATAAGGATATAAATATTTCAATTGATAATTTAAAATTCCAATTGAGAAATTTAACGAAAAACGGATTTTTTATCAGCGTTTCGATCGGGCGCGGCAACGGCTATGATTCAAATTCTGAGGATGAATTACTGGACCGTACACGCGAAAGAATGAACAACAATCCTGACTGGTCAGTAGGCTGCAACACAACTCGCGCTAATTTGTGATTATTTCCAAAACATATACGATTCTCTGCTTTCTTCCCATGGGAGGTCAAGTAAAATTCCAATTTCGGTTAGTATTACATAATTTAGCAGAAGATATGAGACATAACTTATGATAATCACCAGAAGGGACGTGTTAACAATCTTTCTTCTGGCTTGTTTTGCTTGATCGAGGGTACAGATTCCTCGGCTGCGAAAATGGATTAGTAAACCAATTAACACAAATATTGCAGCTAGAATTAGCATCGTTGGTCTAAACCATTCATAACCATCCTCTCCCCAATACAGGGAGTTGGACAGTGCTGCTGCGGAACTAACACTTGCTAAGCCAAATAGTACCAATATCACACTTGGGAGACAGCACATTGAGGCTATAATCGCAGAACCCGAGATTATACGAATTAGCGATTTTCGCTCATTGACTGACTCTTCCATGCTGACCAAATCCATTCTAACAGTGATTAAATCGTTTCTCCTGTATGGCGTTGCTATATGGCTGTAATTCTAACACAGGTGTCCCATCTGACCATTCACCCATGTCACGTAACAATGGCCCGTCGATTAGGTGGAAGTAAGCAAAATTTTCGGTGTTGTAATCTCCTCGACTCCTAGCAACAACCCAGTCAGCTTGTGCATCTACACGCCGATAAAACGCCCAGTCAGCTAGGGTATCATGTGCTTCAGTAGCGGGAATGTAATGCGTAGCAATCAGCCTAGGAAAACCATACCGATCACTTGGGATATAAATTAGTAAAGAGTTGTTATCGTCGATTAAATCAAACAGTTGTTGGTGATAAACACTATCACATTGGCCAACAGTCATATCATCTTCGCCAACAGCAAGATGGACCACCGTTGCTTCAGGTAGGTGATCGAAATTAGGTTGCCACAGATTCTGTGATGGCCTAGAAGAAGCCATTTCTGTGTTAACAACTACGGTTTCGCTACCCCAGCCAAATTCTTGAACCATCTCCAAAGCATTGAGTGCATAAGCGCCTCCGAGACTGTGTCCGCCAATGTATAAGTGCTCAGGCATTATTGAGAGGTTCCCGAGCACAGCATCTATTTCCGCACCTCTTGTATCATCACCGATTATTTCCTCTAGAGAGTTAAGTGCGGAATAGATGGAGTATAGCCTAGGAACGTGATGCGGCCAATCGGACATACCCTCGCTCTCGGTATCATCCCAATTATCTGCGCCCTCTGGTCTGATATCTGTTGGATATTGGATGTAGGCAACAACCATTCCTTTGCCTATTAACCTGCCAATCCAATCGGTGTATGAATCTCTGTCTGGATTATTGAACGCATGTAAAAGGATGGCTAGCGGAACGCCGTCTATACCGGGATCTTCTGGTAGTATTGGAATCGAGAGATAGATTGAGAAAATTATATCTTCCTCAGTGTCGCCTTGAATAGCAGTAACGTTTTCTGGTAGTGGGTATGGGTAGACCTCCAGAACTTCCCCAAATGGGCCAGGCTGACCACCATACCCAAACACCGGTCTGTCTGGCGGTGATGGTGCGATGCCAACCAAGGCAGGAATACCGGGAACCATTAACCAAGCAGCCAAAAATACCGCAAATAGATGACTTGCCGAGTATATCTTTTCCAATACTCCGTCCTTAAATTTGGGTAACCTTGGTATACCTCTTGCACCAATCGCACAAGCGAATAATATGAAACCATAAAGCGTTGGAAGCAGGAGAAACGCTCCTCGCAAATATCTTGCATTCATAACCAAATACACGGCATAAGCGCCAACAGTCACACCAGCAGCGAATATCAGACTGTGGGTTACCCACTGAGCAATGTGCTTACCTTGTTGTCTTCGCATCATCAGCCAAAGTCCCAAACTGAGTATTAACGCGCATAGTAATGCGACGAGCGGGACACTCTTGCGCAGATACAGGGTAATCTCTAATGTTCTAATTGCTAGTGGCCAGACTGCATTTTCTAGATTACTACCGCGGGCGAGCAAGTATATGGTATCGATTAGAGAAACAAACACTCCGATGGAGAATGTGATTAGAGGAAACCATCTGTGATGAAGAATATTCACACGGTCCGGTTGTTCGTTATTCTCAACCGTGTCCATAGGGCAATGTCATAATTAGAGTAGATTAAAGGTTGTAATTATTTTCAAACATTTACATTGCGGACCTCAGGAGTTTGGTCAGCTAGAACAAATTCCAAAAATGCCGCCCACAAAACAAATTGGATCGAATTTTTTAATTCCTCTGGGCCACCAACCTCTGCAATCATGTTGTCAAAGGTGTCTGAAGGAGAGTGGTAAGCGCTGTAATCCTCGTCGTAAGCACCAAGGTGGAAGATTGTCTGAGCACCAAGATTCCTAAATGTGACATGGTCTGAACGTCCAAAAGTATCCTCATGAACATCCATTACAAGGTTATAGTGATCATCCCAGTGCTGATCGCAACCTGCACCATACGACCCTTCAATCCGCAAATCCATGGGTGCTTCGAGAACATCGCGATGAACATAATCTAGAATGGTAGTAATTGCCACATCTTGGACATCTGGGTCAACATCCGGACCAGACCATGCATGGTAAGGAAAATAATCCCCGTCAGATTTCTTCGCCGGATAAGAAATACCCATCATATCCATATTGATGTAAAATCGCAACTCTTTGTCCTGCGGCAAGCAATAGTCGCAGTTGTTATTGGCAAACGCATTAGAACCACGCAACCCAGCCTCTTCGCTGGACCAAAGGGCGAGGAATGTATCGCATCTAACCTCGATATCTAGCAATGCCTTAGCATACAACATAACCGCAACGGTCCCAGCTGTGTTATCGTATGCCCCTTCGTATGTGCCACCACCGGGTGGGCCACCGGGAAGTGCAACATCCATGTGGGCGCCAATTCCCTGCACGCATGAATCATCATAACCCCTCTTCCACGCAATCACGTTAAGACTCTCTGGCTGGGTTAAACTCAATGTATCAGTCACTCGCATCAAGTGAGTTTCATAACCCAATCCTTCGAAGTGCCCATGGAAGAAAGAAGCAGCCCTCTCAAATGCCGGATTGGGTGACCCCATCCAGCGATTGATGTAGCCGCCACAGAGAGTAGAATCGGCGCAGACACTAGTGATGAAATCCATCTTATCAAACCACTCAGCACCGCTTACTATTGGTTCCCCTTCCGCAACTAGATATTCAAACGACTTTCCTTTACCGTTTGATTCTACGATGGTGATTCTTACTTCTTCTGCGTAGGGTATAGGTAGCAGTTTGCCATTTATCTGTTCGTCAGTAACAGTAGCGAACCCGTTCGGTATCACGACATCATCAATGAACATCATGACATTATTTGGCACGGAGATTGACCGACCTTTACCAGCAAGAAAAAATGTGTGCCATTCTCCACCACGTAATTCGGCATCTGCAGCATCAGTGAAATCAATTTGGAATTCAGCAATGTCAAATTCGCTGTCCGGAGAGTTTTCACCAAAGCATCCCGAAATCGACGCGGAGAATAGTACTAAAATGAGGAGTAAACTCTTAGTTAATTCATTCCCCATGATGATACTATAACCCAGACACTGATAGAGTTTACCAGTTTTGCATGCCCAATCTTTGGCTTGGTTTGTGTGGTGCGGATAGCGGGAGTCGAACCCACGACATAAGGTTGGAAACCTCAGATGATAACCACTTCACCATATCCGCGACAGTGCTTCGGAACAGTAGTGACTCTTTGAGTCAATCGGTTAGAATAACTACTCAAATCCCGGCGGTGGTGGTGGAATAAGGCGATTAAGACCAAACTCTGCTCTGCGGTTTACCGAATTGTTATCTTTACCAGCCAGTCTGGCTTTGAGGACATTTTGTGCGTGTTCTCGTCGCTCGATATTCCGACGCGTAGTATTTGCTTTACCTCTTGCATACAGTGTGCCAACAAGCAGCAGCAATACCAAAGCCCCTAGCCCTGCCTGCACTGTCCGCTGTTTTAACAATCTGTTGATAGCATCAGTTTGGTCGTCGACGGTGCTTGACTTCAGCCTTGAATCTTGGGCCCTCAGCGTTACTGTGGTGGAATCAAGAGCGAAATCAGCCCCTGTCTCGGTGGCTGTAATAACGAGTTGATAGTTCCCTAGCTTTTCTACCTCGCCTGAGAATATCATTACCTGTGACTCGACCTGATTCACGTTGAATATAACGTTCTCAACATTTGAGTCGGCAATTATTCCGGATATCGCTTGCCACTCAACCCTTATCCCAGAGTTTGTCATTTCTGTGCTTATAGTACAGGTAAATGAAAACCAGTTCCCGCCAGCAAGATCTATTTCTATTGTGTCTTCAGTACACGCCAAATCACCCTCGCCTGCGTTTCTGGACGGATCACTCGGCCAGTGGTCGAGTTTGTATGCTCCCGCAGTTTGGTTATCACCCCATCCATCGCCGTCAGAGTCCGACCACTGTGATTTCTCTGTTGGGAAGACATCTTCAACATCAGCCCACCCATCTTCATCCAAATCCGGACAGCCTATGTTTGAGCCAAGCCATGCAGTACCAAATTCAGTTGGACAACTATCACCCATCGTACCGAATTCATTATCACCAAACGTATCTAAGTCACTGTCGAACCACTGTGAATCATCGCCCAGCCAAAGGTCATTCTCGTCGCTGGCACCGTCTCCATCTTCATCTGGACAGCCATATTGGTCCAAGGTTGAAGTCCCAATCACAGTTGGGCAGGAGTCCGGAGTCAAGCCGGCTGGATTATCCCCAAAGCTATCCCCGTCGGTATCTGACCATTGTGTACCATCACTTGGGAATGCATCTTCTGATTGAGCTGTGCCATCATTGTCATCATCAGGACAGCCAACTAAACCAACATTGGAATAACCCTCTACTGCTGGGCAGTCATCTGCTTCAAAACCGCCGGCGTTATCGCCGTAACCGTCACCATCGCTGTCTGCCCATTGAGTTGATTCCGAAGGAAATGCATCAGCGCCATTATCAACATTCCATCCAGCATTGTTTTCTGACGGCAAAGTAGGGTCAGAGTAACCATCGCCATCGCTGTCTGGACAACCTAATCGGTCAGTTGTCGAGCTACCAGGCACCGTGATACAATTATCCTCAAGGTCATCGTATCCATCACCATCAGAGTCCTGACTACGGGTTGAATCGTCAGGGAATGCGTCATTGAGGTTAGATATACCATCTCCATCATTATCAGGGCAACCTTTCCGGTCCACTGTGGAGGTTCCGGGCTCGGTCGGGCAAGAGTCAGGGTCTATGCCAAAGGCGTTGTCGCCATAACCATCACCATCACCGTCCAGCCACTGAGTTGCATTATTCGGTAATTCGTCTTGAACATCATCCCAGCCATCACCATCCGTGTCTGGGCAACCTAATCGATTACCTAGGGTTGAATTTCCTGCCACAGTCGGGCATGAGTCGGGATCTACACCGGCTAAATTATCACCATAACCATCACCATCGGAATCAGCCCATTGAGTAGGCTCATTTGGCTTGGCATCATCATCATCGGCATAACCATCGCCATCTGAATCAAGGCATCCCAGGAATCCATTACGCCATGAGGTTCCAGGGGTATCCGGGCAACTATCTCCGTCATTGCCATTGGGTTCATCACCGTATCCGTCAGAGTCACTATCTCTCCACTGTGAATCATCATTAGGGAAGACATCTGCACCATCGGAATAACCCCACGAATCGTCTCTGTCTGAGTAGCCATCGCCATCAGAATCCGGGCAGCCCTGTCGGTCTTGTGAGGAGTAGCCTTCAATCCCAGGGCAGTCATCATCGATGGCGTCATCTACTCCATCGCCATCGGCATCAGCCCAGCGTGTCGAGTCACTGGGAAATGCATCTGCACCGTCGGATGCAGTCCAGGCGCCATCAGCGTCAGACCATCCGTCACCATCGGTATCTGGACAACCTAACCGATCATTTGTCGAAGTGCCACCAACTAACGGGCAGTCATCACCATTGGTTCCGTCGGTATTGTCTCCATACCCATCACCATCACTGTCTGCCCACTGTGTTACATCACTTGGCCACAGGTCAGCACCATTGGCTGCCGTCCACCCCGGACTTGGATCAGAATATCCATCACCATCAGAATCTGGACAA
>Ga0160422_10000407_pt1 | contig 25798 bp, 31 predicted proteins | sample Fk160mmetaG_FD_108192 | JGI IMG/M metagenome (GOLD analysis project Ga0160422, IMG submission 108192) | Marine microbial communities from the Central Pacific Ocean - Fk160115 60m metaG | ecosystem: Environmental > Aquatic > Marine > Oceanic > Photic zone | place: The Central Pacific Ocean...
AATGTTTCTCAATTAAAAGGAGATTATGTTTACTGTGATACAATGCTTAAAGTATCGACACGAAATGTTTTAAGTGTTACATCAATTTTTAAATTAAGGAAAAATGAGTCCTTAAAAAAAATAATTACAAAAAAACGTTAAAGGTTTATATAATATTTAAATGTATCGGAGCGTAGCGCAGCCTGGTAGCGCATCTGGTTTGGGACCAGGGGGTCGGGAGTTCGAATCTCTCCGCTCCGACCATTTTAGGAGATAAAAATGAAGTACGATAATATGGCTGATTTAAGGCTTGAGCTTAATAAAATTGACACATCTCTTTTATCTTTATTTAAAGATCGTTTTAACTTGATTCATGAAGCTTCAATTATAAAAAAAAATACAAATGAAATTAGAGATTATGAGAGAATTGAAGAGGTTATTTCAGGTATTAGAGCGCAATCAAAGGAATTAGGTTTGGATCCTAATTCTATGGAATATTTATGGAGATTTCTTATTGAACTATCGATAAGATACGAAATCGACCATTTTAATGATTAAAATTTCTTCGAAAAATATCTATGAAAAAAGCTTGTGATTATAATCTAACCGATCCTGAAATTATGGAAGATCCCTATGAATTTTATACTGCAATTCATAATGACAATGCTAGGGCTGTACATGTTGAAGGTGTTGGTTATTGGATAGGTCGTATGGACGATATAAAAGAAATAACTAAAAATACATCGGTTTTTTCAAACAGTTATTTCTCAGAGGGTGGTCCCTTACCGACAGGTGTTAGCGGAGAACCTCTTGAGGATGATGTTAGAGAGATATTTGATGATGGACCAAAGGTTGTGAATGCTTTATGGACGACCGATCCACCAAAACATACAATTCACAGAAAATTAGTAAACAAGGCCTTTACTGGCAGGTGGGTTCGTTCAATGGAGCCAAGAATAAGGGATATTGCTAATGGTTTAATTGATACATTTATTCATAGCAACAAAACTGATTTTATTAGAGATTATGCTGTCTATGTCCCTATGATTGTTATTGCTGAAGCCTTAGGAATGTCTCGAGAGGATGCTGGCCAATTTAAAATTTGGTCTGACGATATTCTCTCAGGAAACTTAGATGTTCTTGATCACAATGCTCGTTTAAGAGTTGCAAAATCTTTTGTAGAGGCAAACAAACATTTTGAGTCTACTGTTGAAAAAAGAAGAGAGGAGCCAAAAGACGATTTAATTACATCTTTAGCCACTGCTAAAGTCGAAGGAAAATCATTGGATACCTCAGAAGTTCTTCCAATAGTAAATACGTTAATGCTTGCAGGCAATGAAACGACCACCAACCTTATAGGTAATGCAATGGGTTTATTAATTAAGTCACCAGATTTAATGACTACATTAAGAAATGATTACTCTCTAATACCCTTATTTATCAATGAAGTTATGCGTTATGACGCACCTGTTCAGTGTTTGTATAGAATCGTCACAGAAGATACCTGTATTGGTGAAGTAAAGATTCCAAAAGGATCGAATATAATGCTCGGATGGGGTACTGCTGGAAGAGATCCTAAGTATTTTGATAATCCAAATAAATTTGACCTTCATCGACATAATGCTGAAAAAAATGTTGGCTTTGGTTTTGGACCGCATATTTGCGTTGGTCTTGGTTTGGCAAAAGCAGAGGCAAGGATTGCTTTTGAAACTATTTTTGATAGATTAAAAGATATTAAATTAGATGAAAAAGCAGATTTGAGTCATATTCCTACCTTTGCAACTAGAGGATATCAAAAACTTGATCTTTTGTTTAATTCAAATAATTAAATTTTAAAAAAGGGGGCTTTCATTTTATGAAGGAAATTTCAGATTTAATAATTCGAAACGGTAAAATCATTGATGGATCAGGTGGTCCAGAAATTTTTTCTGATATCTTAATAAAAAATGGAAAAATTGAAAAAATAGGAGAGCTCAATCCATCAATAAAAGCAAAGAAAGAAATTGATGCAAATGGTTTTATCGTAACACCTGGTTTTGTTGATATACACACTCATTATGATGGGCAAGCTACATGGGATAATTATTTATCCCCATCTTCATGGCATGGTGTAACAACAGCTTTAATGGGAAACTGTGGTGTTGGCTTTGCCCCAGTACATGATCATGATCATGATAGACTTATTAGTTTAATGGAAGGTGTCGAAGATATTCCCGATGTTGTTTTAACTGAAGGTTTAGAATGGAATTGGAATTCATTTTCAGACTATCTTAATATTCTTGATAATAAGGGCTTTGATATGGATATTGGTACTCAAATTCCCCATGGAGCACTCCGCCTATATGTTATGGGCCAAAGAGGTGCAGATAGAGAACCTGCTACTGAGGATGATATAAAAAAAATGGCAGAACTTAGTGCCGAGGCTATAGAGTCTGGAGCTATAGGTTTCACAACATCCAGAACAGTATTTCACAAAACATCAAAAGGTGAATTGGTTCCAAGTTTTGATGCCGCTGGAAATGAATTAATTCAAATAGCCAGAGAAATTGGCAAAACCGGTAAAGGCGTTTTGCAGTTAGTTTCTGATTTTTTAGGAGGTTATGAAGAATTTAAGATGCTTGAAAAAATGGTAGAGGCTTCTGGATGTCCAATCTCTATAACACTTGCTCAAACAGATGGAACTAAATATGACTATAAAGATTTACTTGGCTGGATAGAGGATGCTGCAAATAGAGGACTTCCTGTAAGGGCTCAAGCATGTGGAAGACCAATTGGGCTTATGCTTGGTTTAAATCTTACATTAAATCCTTTTTCTGGTCATCCTTCATATATTGAAATAGCTGACCTTCCTCTTGAGGAGAGGGTTGCTATTATGAAAAATGAAGATTTTAAGAAAAAAATACTAAGTGAAAAGGGTTCTTCAAGTAATGGATTGGTTAAATCAATAATAAGAAATATTGATAATATCTATGTTCTCGACAAAATTCCAGATTATGAGCCGTATAAAGAAACCAGCTTAGGATCAAAAGCAAAAAAACTAAATAGAGAAATTAATGATTATATCTATGATGTATTATTAGAAGATGATGGTAATAGCCTTTTATACTATCCAATAGGAAATTATTTGGATCATTCCCTTGAGGCAAGTCTTGAAATGATAAGTAGTGATCATACATTATTAGGATTAGGTGATGGAGGTGCGCATTGTGCAACTATTTGTGATGCAAGCTTTACAACTCATATGCTTACTTTTTGGGGAAGAGATAGGATTAGAGGTAAAAAATTAGATTTACCATGGATTATTAAATCATATTCAAGAGATAATGCTCTAGCAATTGGTCTTGATGATAGAGGCTTAATCAAAGAAGGAATGAAAGCAGATATAAATATTATAGATTTTGATAATTTAACCCTTTATTCACCTGAAATACGATATGACCTTCCAGCTGGCGGCAAAAGACTTGTTCAAAGGGTTGATGGTTATAAATATACAATTGTATCAGGTAAGGTTACTTATAAGGATGGGATTTCAACTGGAGAACTTCCTGGAAAATTAATAAGGAGTTAATTAATGATAATAGAAAAAAATCCTATTTTTCAACAAGCTTATTTTGTTAATAGTATCGATGAGTCCGCAAAGAAGTGGAGTGATTTATATGGGGCAGGTCCTTTTGTTTTCACTCACCATCATAAAACTGATAAATTTGAATATAGAAATACACCAGATGAAGCAGATGTTTCTTATGCTTTTGGTTATCTTGGGGATACAATGATCCAGTTTATAGAACAGCATGATGAAACACCTTCCATATATAGGGATATGTTTCAAAAAGGTCAGGAGGGCTTTCATCATATAGGTATTTTAGTATCTGACTTTGAAGAGGAACTAAATAGATTTTTAAATATGGGTTTTGACTTAGCATGTAGACTTTGGGCTGACGGAGTTGATGCAGCTTATATTGATACGAGGTCTGTAAATGGTGTTTTCACTGAAATTCATGGGGACCCAAACCATATATTAGGAGAATTCTCAAGATGGAGAAGGGCACACGAAAAATTTAAAGTCGGTGACACCTATAAACTTGATAGAAAAACTAAATGGGATAACTAAAAGATTTTACTCATTTATTTTATCTTTTAGTGCATAAACTCTATCTTGTCCCCAAAATATTTCGCTTTTATAAACAAATGTTGGTACACCAAAAATTTTATATTCTCTCATTATTTTAGTATATGATTTCAACCTATCATCAAAACCTTTGTCATCCATGGCCGATAATGCAGTATCTGCACTAAAACCAATTTTTTCACAAATATTAGAAATTATTTCAGTGTGACCCAGATCATTTTTTTGATGCCATCTTTGATTAAATGCTTCCATCATAAACTCATTACCCAGTCCATTATCGTTAGCTGAAAGCCATGCAGCGTGAACTTTTGGCCAATTTGCCTCTTTTGACAAAATATCTCCAACATTTTCAATTCCAATTTCTTTAAATAATCTATCGCAATCTAAATAAAGGTAAGATCTTTTATATTCATTACCAGATGCTTTAACAAAAAATTCAACTATTTCTTTAGGCATATAGCAAAGAGGAAAAAATTCCATATCAATATTTTCTTCAATTGCTTTTTTTATACCTAAATAAGCATAAGGGCTTCTAAAATTAAAAAAACATTTTACCTTTTCCAAAATTATCTCCTACATTAATAAAAATATTTAAAGTATTGAAAATATTATATTTTATCTAAATATATAAATATTTCTTGGTTTATTTTTTTAAATTGAAATACTGCATCATTCCATTTAGGTGGCCCAAATCTGACTTTAGCACCTCCTGAAAAACCAACGGGCTCCTTTGGTATTCCTAGGAAGTTACCAGAAAGAACACCATTGCCATCAAGATCTTGAAATCCAGCTATCGCATATTCACCAAAAGGTACATCGATAATTGCTTTTGCTTTCTTATTAGTTATTTTGACTACAGCGCCCATTAAAACTAAATCAGCATTAGGTTTTTCATTTACCTTAGCCTTACCAAAGTTATTTTTTTTGTTATATACACCAAGCATTGCATAACCATCATTAAATTTACTTTCAATATTAATAATCAATGTTTCGGAAAATACATTTTCATAAGAAAACAAAATAATAATTAAGAGGGTTAATAAACTTTTGTACATAAATTATTCTACCATAATACTCTTAGCTACTTTGACAGCCTCTTCAGCACATTTCTTATCAAACCCACCGTTTGCACCAGAAACACCAACCCCACCAACATGTGTTCCATCTTTTAATATAATTGGAACGCCTCCCTTTAATAAAACAACAGTTGGCAGTGTTAATAATCCTTGATTAGGATTATCACTTGAAAATGCCATATCTCTTAATTCGTCTGTTGAGTAAGGTAACCCTGCTGTAGTTTTGCCTTTAAGTCGTGAAATTTCTTCTGAGGCTGGGTAGGTTCCATCCATTGACGCATAATACTTAAGTGAGCCTGGAGACTCATAAATTGCAATATTGATTTTTTTATCATTTTCTTTTGCTAAATTAAGACAGGAATCAGACATTTTTTTTGCAACACCAAGAGTTATGATAGGTTTTTTAATGATTTCAGCGCTTAGATTTGAAACAAAAAGAACTACCACTAAGAAATATAAAATTCTTTTCATTTTAATCTCCTAAGGTTTTATTTTAATGTATAATATGTAACTATATTATTAATATCACAACAATAAAAAACAATAGAGGTTGAAATGAATATTCAAACTGTTGCTACAAAGCTACTTTTAAAATTACCACAACCTATTTTGAATAAACTAATGAAGTCTATGCCGAAAAGTAATAGAGATATCAAAAATAATAAAAAGCCATGGCACTTAAAAGGTAATTGGGCACCAGTTAAAGAGGAAATTGAAATACAAAACCTAAAGACCATTGGAGAAATACCAAAAGAAATTAATGGGAAATATATTAGAAATGGGATGAATCCTGTTTCTGGTTATAGTGATCATTGGTTTTTTGGTAACGGGATGCTTCATAGCATTGAAATCAAAGATGGAAAAGCATCTTACAAAAATAAATATGTAAAAACTCCTTACTATGAAGAGGATATGGGCATGATGGAGGGATCATTTGATTTAAAAGCTTCCCCTGCAAATACTCATGTAATTAGACATGCAGATAAAATTTTGACTTTAGAAGAAGCGCATTTTCCTTGGATTGTTGATGATGATTTAGAGACTTTAGGACCTCATAATTTTAATGGTAAACTTAATGGACCAATGACAGCACATCCAAGGGTTTGCCCTGAAACAAATGAATTATTATTCTTTGGTTATCAGATGATGAGAAAACCATATTTAACTTATCATAGAGTATCCTCAAAGGGTGAACTTGTGCAATCTGAAGAGATTGATATACCAAGACCAGTTATGATGCATGATTGGAGCATTACAAGAAATTATGTAATTTTTATGGATCTTCCCTTAGTTTTCGATTTAGATCAGGCAGTTAGTGGTGCTGATCCTTTCGGTTTTAGGCCTGAATGTGGGGCAAGGTTAGGTGTTATGCCGAGAAATGGATCAAATAAAGATATTAAATGGATAGATATAGATCCATGTTTCGTTTTTCACCCTATGAATGCCTACGAGGAGGATAATAAAATTATTCTTCATGTATGTAGGCAAAATTCAGCTATGGTTGGTGGAATGGACGAAATATATGGCGGTAAAGATACCACTGGTAAACTCTGGAAATGGACAATTAATCTTGATCAAGAAACTTGTAAAGAAGAACAGGTTGATAACAAGGCCTGTGACTTTGCAAGAGTTGACGATAGGTTGGTAGGCTTAAAGGCAAAAAACGGATATGCTATGGCCATTGATGAGAATGCTAAAACATTAACATTTGGACAATTTTTATATAAATTTAATTTAGAAAACAACGAGAGAATTGACCATGATCTAGGTCATAATGTATTTGGAGGTGAGCCTGTATTTGTTCCTAAAAAATATGATTCTAGTGAAGATGATGGATGGATTTTGGCTATTGTTTTTGATGGCAATATAAATAAATCAAAATTAATTATTGTAGATGTTAAGAATTTTGATAAAAAGCCAGTATGTGAGGTTATATTACCTCAAAGAGTACCTTTTGGAGCGCATGGCAGCTGGCTGGCAAATTAAATTATGAAAGCAAAAATTTATCAACCATCAAAATCTGTAACCCAATCAGGCAAAGCTAAGAGCTCTACTTGGGTTTTGGAATATTCTAGGTCTTCTAAAACCTCATTAGATCCCGTTATGAAATGGACTTCTTCTCGGGATACACAACAGCAAGTTAAGATTAAATTTAAAACTAGGGAACTAGCAGTAGCTTTTGCAGAAAAAAATTCAATTGATTATCTGATTAGAGAACCTAAAAAGCAAAAAATTAAGCCAAAGTCATATTCCGATAATTTTTCACATGACAAAAAAACTCCCTGGACTCATTAGGTATAAATATTATGGATGCAATCGAAGCAATATTATCAAGAAAATCTTCTCCAAGACAACAAGAGCCAGGACCAAATGAAAAAGAGTTAGAGTTAATATATAAGTCGGCTCTTCGAGCACCTGATCATGGCGCATTAAAACCTTGGAAATTTATAAATGTTTCTGGCGATGGTAGAAAGAAATTAGCTGAGGCCGCTCTTAAGGCCATAGAAATATCTGATCCAGATAAAGCATTAAATAATAAAGACAAAATTTTAAATGCACCTTATAGAGCCCCATTAATTATAGTTGTTATTGCATCTATTAATAAGGACTCTAGAATACCTGAGGTTGAACAAATTTTATCTGCTGGAGCGGCCGCACAGAATATTCTTATTGCATGTCATTCTTTAGGGTACTCGGCAATTTGGAGAACAGGATTACTCTCTTTTAATGAAGAAGTTTCTCTCTCTTTTGGTTTAAATAAAAACGATATAATTGTTGGATATTTGTATATTGGCTCAACCGAAAAAAAAATTGAAGCTCCAGAAGTTTCGAATATAAATGATTTTGTTCAAAATTGGTCTTAATGGAGGTAACAATGATAAATTTCTTGTTTTCAAAAAAAAATTCATTTTTAATTTTACTATTTATATCCTTCTTAATTCCTCTAAATCTTGAAGCAATGCATCATGAGAGAGAGCTTGATAAAATGAAAATTTTTGAGCTTTACGAAGATTGGGATATTGCCGTTGAAGCAAGTGATATTGATGGATACGTAAATTCTTTAGATGAAAATGTAATTCTTATTCCTCCTGGTGGACCAACAATAACTGGAAGAGATAGTTACAGAAATTTTTTAGGACCTGTTTTTGAGGTAGCCACCTATAAACTTGAACAAAAAACTCCTAGGGATATTAAGTTTTATGGTGATTTTGCGACAGTGGAATATAATATAGTCGTCTATATAAATTTCTTAGGAAATGAAAAAAGTGTTCCTTCAGAGGGAGCATTACAAGATACTGTATCTGATAGTATTTATTTCGACTTACTAAAGCGTCAAGAAGATGGATCTTGGAAATGCCTTGTTCATACTTGGAGACAAATTAATTAATATTTATATCTGTTGGTTTTTCAAAGGGAATAAAAATTGATTTATCTTCATCATCATTCCAAATTATTAGTACTTCATTGAGATGTTCCAAGTATATTATTTTTGTTTTATAAAAAAAAGACCATATTATTTGTTGATATGAATTTATTTTTTCTTCAATTTCCTCTTCTTTAATGTCAGTTATATTTTCTTCAATATCAATTTTTAATTTTAACCTATAATCAAGATATTCGTTTAATATTTGATTTGCTTCTATACTATCTTTTCCAAAATCATGGATCATTTTATCATGTTTTTGAGACAGCAATACTAAGCTATCTACTGTTTCAAGATAGTTTCTAGGATTTTTCTTTTTTAAATCACTTGAGATGGATTCTTCAAAAAAACGATAATATTCCTCGAGTATTGCATTTGTAACTTTATTCATTTTTAGTTTTGTTTTTAAATTTTCATTACATTTTTTTTTCAAAATATTTAGATCATAGAGATCTTGTGTCCAATAATAGACCTTCATAGCTTTAATAAACTGAAGAAATTCTTGATCAATCAAGTATTCTGATAAATTTTCATCCATTTTATTTTTTCTTTATTAGACAATTAATCATATAATAATATTATATTTGCATAATTTTGAAGATTAAATAATATAAAATTATGAGTAAAATTAATCATAGCTTAGATATCGATATTAAGGCTCTTGATGGTCAATTTATTGGTTCTAAATGGATAAAATCTCAAAAAAATGATTTTCCAGTTATTTCACCATCTACAGAACAAACAATAGCGCAAGTAAGCTTACCAACTATTGAAGATGCTGATTATGCAGTAAATCTTGCAAGAAAAACTTTTGATAATGGCTCATGGTCAAAATTACCAATAATAGACCGAATTGAGGTATGTGAGAAATTGTGTAACGCTATAGAAAGTCGATTACCTGAATTAAACAAAGCCTGGATTCTAGAGTCAGGACCTACAATTTCACATGCAGAAATAATTAATGATCAAGTTGGTGTAGCAGTATGGCGTCAAATGCTAAAATCTGCAAAAAATATAAGTTGGGAGGAACAAAGAGAGGATGCTCTATTATTTAGAGAGCCTATCGGAACAGTCTTATCAATTATGACTTTTAACGGTCCAATAGTTTTAATGGGTATGAAAATTATACCTGCTTTATTAGCAGGTTGTACAGTTATAGGAAAACATGCTCCTGAGTCACAATTAACTTCAAGATTAATTTCTGAGGCTATTGAGGAGGCAGAAATTCCACCAGGTATTTTAACTCTATTAGCTGCAGACACAAAAGTAACTCAGTATTTAGTTTCTCATCCATCTATAGATATGGTCTCTCTTACTGGAGGAACCTCTATTGGAATAGAGGTTGTTAAACAAACAGCAGATCGTTTAGCGAGAACTGCTTTGGAGCTAGGAGGAAAATCTCCTGCTATTATTTTGGAGGATGCTGATTTAGAAACTACATTGGAAACTTTGGTACCTGGTAGCACAGCATTTATGGGTCAAGTATGTGTTAATTTATCTCGAATTCTTGTTCCAAAAAGTAGAGAAAGCGAAATATTAGAGGTTCTTGCCTCAAAATATAATTCCTTTGAGATTGGTGACCCTTTATTGGCAAGTTCTCAACAAGGTCCTATTTCTGTATATAGAGGCCTTGAGAGAACCGAACAATATGTTGCCTCTGCTAAGCAAGAAGGTGCTTCAATAGTTACTGGAGGAAAAAAACCATCTAAATTTGAAAAAGGGTGGTGGTATGAACCAACCTTAATATCAAATACAAATAATTCTATGAGAGTTGTAAGAGAAGAAATTTTTGGCCCTGTTACATCTGTTATAACGTATACTGACTATAATGAGGCAATAAAATTTGCAAATGAGTCAGAATTTGGTTTGGCAGCATCTATTTATGGCAAAGATGAAGATTTAATGATGAATATGGCAAAACAAATTCAATCAGGGAGTGTAGCAATTAATACTGCAGGCATATCATTTATGCAACCATTTGGAGGCTATAAAAAATCTGGCTGGGGTAAAGAATGTGGTGATGAAGGAATACTTGAATTTACTCAATTAAAACAAGTAATTAAAGGTTAAAATTAAATTATTTTTACTTAAACCATATGCTTCTCAATTATTAAATATTAGATATGAAAACAGTTTTTTTAAAACCAAATAATTTAAAATTTATTTTGAGAATTTTTTTTGAATATCTTCTAGATAATATCTTTAAAAGAGATGAAATATCTCAAACTGTTAAAAATTATATTTTTGAAAATGCTAAACAAAATGATCCTGACAGCATTTTAAAAGCCATGGATGATTTCGCAAAAAATAAAAGATTTTTAATGAATATTGGTAATGAAAAAGGTTTGTTGCTTTCAAAAGAAGTAAAAAAACTTGGAAGAAACATTTTGATTCTTGAATTGGGATGTTTCTGCGGTTATTCTGCAATCTTGATGGCTAAGAATTTAGGTAATTCAGGAAAGGTTGTTTCTTTGGAGGTAAATAGAACTTATGCAAAGAATGCTTCAGAAATTATTAATTTTGCAGGACTTAAAGATAAAATAACAATTATTCAGGGATCGTCTGATAAAATTATAGGAAGTCTCAGGTATAGATTTGATCTAATTTTGCTCGATCATTGGAAAAATCTCTATAAAAGGGATCTTATAGCAATTGAAAAAAGAGGTCTTCTAAAAAATGGTTCTATTATTTTTGCTGATAATGTTGGTAAGTTAATCTCTGCTTTTGTTGGTAAAAGAGGTCAATCTGATAATTATCTAGATTATGTAAGAAATAACAATAAATACAAAAGTAAAAATATTAAAACTTTTCTTGAATATTCAAACGCAGAGGATGAGGTTGAAATATCAACTTATTTCCTAGACTATTAAAACATTTATATTATAAAAAAAGGATACAAATTAGGAGTTATTTTATGAAAAAATATATCGTATTAGGTTTATTATCATTTCTTTTATTTTCTAATCAGGTTTTTGCTCATTGTGGTGATGCTGAAGCTCACGCAGCGGCTTCCAAAGAACATATCGAAATGGATAATAAAGAACATAATGATACTGAAAAAAAGAGTGATAGTTATAAAAACAATATGACCAATAGATATTAGTTTATATTTTATTATTTATAAAATTTTAAACTGTTACTAATATTTTATTTGTTTTAACTTGAGGCGTGGTCCCGTAGCTCAGCTGGATAGAGCAACGGATTTCTAATCCGTAGGTCAGAGGTTCGAATCCTCTCGGGATCACCACTAATTAACTAAAAACTAGTTTTATAATTAGTTTTTATTTGTATCTTTTAATAATTTAGTTTCTTTGGTTGTAACAGAGTTTTATCAAAAACAACTAGTGTTTAATTTAATTAAATTAATACTTGTATGTTTATAATAACCATTATTAACTAATTTAATTTTAAGGAGTTATTATGAGTTGTATTGAAGGAAAAGTTATCTTAATTACTGGAGCAAGTTCTGGTTTTGGAATGGTCACCGCTAAGAAATGTGTAGAGCATGGTGCAAAAGTTATTTTAGGCGCTAGAAGAGAGGATAGATTAGCTGAGCTATGCAATTCATTGGGTAATGAAAATGCAATTTTTAAAGTTACAGATGTTACAAATAAGCAAAATGTTAAAGATTTAACAAAATACGGAATTGATACATTTGGTCAAATAGACTCATTGGTTAATAATGCTGGAATTATGCCTTTATCTTTTATTAAAGAAGGTAGAACTGATGAATGGGACAGTATGATTGATGTTAATATCAAAGGCGTCTTATATGCAATAGATTCTGTTTATAATCACATGATCGAGAGAGGTAGCGGTCAAATTATAAATATTTCATCTGTGGCTGGAAAAAGACTTATTCCAGGGAGTGCTGTTTATTCTGGAACAAAATTTGCTGTTGGTGCAATTTCGGAAGGATTAAGAATAGAAAGTGACGGTAAACTTCAAATAACATGCATTTTCCCTGGAGCTTTTGAAACTGAGCTTGGAGCATCTATTAAAGATGAATCTATGCTTGAGTATTTGGCCACACAAGCACAATATGAAAATTTAGCACAGCCAGCAGAAATTATTGCAGATGCAATTTTATATGCTTTAGAGCAGAAACCGGGTGTTGCCGCAAATGAGATCGTGCTTAGACCAACTGCTCAGGACTTTTAGATAGTATTATGTTTTTTTTAAAACTATTTTTAGGATCAATTGTATGGCTGTTGATAAGCTATTTCATATGGATACTAATTATATAAATTTTTTGAGGTCATTATGCATTTAAAAATACCACCACCTATAGTTACTTTAATAGGTATATTGCTAATTTTTTTATCTAAAGATTATATTTTAATACTTTATTTACATCCGCATCTACAGAATACGCTATCATTTTTATTTTTAATTATTGGTTTTATAATAATTTTTTCAGCAACAAAGGAATTTAAAAAATCTGAAACAACAATAAATCCAATGAAACCAGAAACATCAACTAGCTTGGTTACTTCAGGTATATTTAAATATTCACGAAATCCTATGTACCTTGGTTTAACAAGTATTCTATTGGCGTCATGCTTTTATTTTAGTTCACTACTTGGAATTATAGTCTATGTTCCTCTTTTTATTTTTTACATAACAGTTTTTCAAATTATTCCTGAAGAAGAAACAATGAGAGGTTTATTTAAAGATGAATATTTGAGCTATTGTTCAAAGGTTAGACGTTGGATTTAATTTTGATGAAAACAGAAAGAAAAAAGATAAGTAAAAAACTAATTGAAATGAGTGGTCATATTACTTGTTACAATTGTAAGTATATGAATCCTATTAAAAGTTTAAAAAGAAATTTATGTATTGAATGTGGTTTATCCTTACCATTTATTTATTAGTTTATCTTAATTTCAAACTTTTTATTACTTCCTTTTTTTCTTTATCAGAAAATTTTATCCAGTTTCTAATCTCATTTGGGTTTCTTTTACAACCTGCACAGAGTGTTTGATTGTTAATTTTATTAAGCGCACAAATACCAATACATGGTGAATCAATCATTAAAATTTCTCTTTTTATAAAATCCTTTTAATTCAATGAATATTTTACTTGCATTAATATATGATTTCTTTGATTAAGTAACAATGTTTAGAATAATATCTTTATTTATATTTCCAGTGATTACAGTATTATTATTATTATGGTACTTAAAATGCTTTTTATAAAAAACTATCTATTATTAAAATAAAGATATAAAAACCATTCAAAAATTAAATCAGGGCATTATGAATCAAAAAATAAGAAATATTGCTATTATTGCACATGTTGATCATGGAAAGACTACATTAATAGATTCCATGATGAAACAAAGTGGCTTATTCAGAGACAATCAACAAGTTGACGAGAGATTGATGGACTCTGGCGACCTTGAAAAAGAACGTGGAATTACAATTTTAGCTAAACCAACGTCGATAACTTGGAATGATATTAGGATTAATATTATTGATACACCTGGTCATGCTGATTTTGGTGGAGAGGTAGAGAGAGTGTTGGGTATGGCGGATGGAGTTATTTTACTTGTTGACTCAGCAGAAGGTCCAATGCCTCAAACAAAGTTTGTTTTAGGAAAAGCTCTTAAGCTTGGTTTAAGACCTATGGTCATTGTTAATAAGATTGATAGACAAGATAAAAGACCTGACGAGGTTGTTAATGAGATATTTGATTTATTTGTTTCATTGGATGCTAATGATGAACAACTTGACTTTCCCATCTTATATGCATCTGGAAGATCAGGTTGGTGTGTTAAAGATTTGAATGACAAGTTCAAGGATCTTCAACCCCTAATGAGTTTAATTGTCGATCATGTCCCAGAACCAATGGTTGATGAAGAAAATGATTTTGCAATGCTTGCTACCTTGCTTGATTATGACTCCTATTTAGGTAGATGTTTAACTGGAAAGGTAATATCGGGAAATGCAAAAATTAATGACTCAGTAAAAGCGATTGATTTAAATTCAAACTTAATTGAGAGTGGACGTTTAACAAAACTTTTTAAATTTGAGGGAACAAAAAAAGTTCCAGTTGAAAAAGTTTTTTGTGGAGATATCATTTGTATAGCTGGTTTAACAAAAGCTTCAGTATCAGATACAATTTGTAATACCAATGTTACAATTCCTTTACAATCTTCACCAATAGATCCACCTACAATGTCCGTAACTATTAATGTCAATGACTCTCCCTTTGCAGGAAGGGACGGAAAAAAAGTAACTTCTACTGTTATAAGAGAAAGACTAATTGCGGAGTCTGAAACAAATGTTGCAATTACTTTTTCTGAGGCTAGAGGAAAAGATTCATTTGAAATTGGTGGGAGAGGTGAGCTTCAATTAGGTGTTTTAATTGAAACTATGAGAAGAGAGGGTTTTGAGCTTACTGTTTCGAGACCAAAAGTTTTATACAAAAAAGGTGATAAAAATGAAAAATTAGAGCCGATTGAAGAAGTAACAATTGATGTTGATGAAGAGTATTCAAGTTCTGTTCTTGATAATATGAATAGAAGGAAGGGTGAAATGATAGATATGCGATCATCAGGTGAGGGAAAATCTAGAATTATATTTCATGCACCTTCTAGAGCTTTGATTGGCTTTCAGAACAGATTCTTAACGCTTACTAAAGGAACAGGTGTAATTAATAGAGTTTTTTATGAGTATGGGCCTTACAAAGGTGATATAGAAGGAAGAAGAAATGGTGTTTTAATCTCTACTGAAACTGGTTCAGCTGTTGCTTATGCGCTTTTTAACCTTCAAGATCGAGGCGTAATGTTTTTAGGTCCTCAAACAGAGGTTTATAAGGGAATGATAGTAGGGGAACATAATCGAGATAATGATTTAGGTGTAAATGTTTTAAAGGGAAAGAAGCACTCTAACGTTAGATCATCTGGGGCAGATGAAGCGATAATACTTGTACCTCATCAAAAAATGTCTCTAGAACAAATGATGGCTTATATTGAAGATGATGAGCTATTGGAGGTAACGCCAAATAATTTAAGGCTCAGGAAAAAGTATTTAGACCCAAATGAAAGAAAAAAAATGAGCAAGGTTTAGTTATCAAAAGATGAATAAAAAAAATTTACCAACAAAAATTTGCAAAGTATGCAAAAAAGATTTTTCTTGGAGAAAGAAATGGAAATCATGTTGGGATCAAGTTTTATATTGTTCAGAGAGATGTAGAAGAAATAAAAAATTTAATGAATAAAAATAATTTACCAAATATATTGATTTTCTTAGGAAGCATTCCTTTCATTTTTTTTGCATTTTTAAGAATTTTATCTTGTGAGAAATTTTTTAACTTAGATATTAATTATATCTTAGCAATATATAGTTTATCAATAATTTCATTTATTTGTGGAAGTCACTGGGGGATATTTTTAATGAATAATTCTCTTAAAATTAATTTATTTTTCTTAAGTAACTTTCTTACAATTTCTAGTTTTGTTGGAATTCTATTCTTAAAAATTAACTATTTTTTATTATTGCAAATATTAATTTTGGCTATTCTTTTGCTGATCGATCTTTATATTTATCGGCAAAATATTACTGAAAAAAAATATTTTTTTTTTAGAATTCTTATAACAACTCTTGTTGTGGTATGTTTAATTATTCCTATAATTATTTAGATTTTATCTTTTTAAGAATACCACTAAATGTTGATATTATTTTTTTTTGGTTATTAAAAATCCTACCTTTTACAAATATCATGGACTTTGTTTCTTGAGTAATTTCACCATCACCAAAAATTACTTCATCGCTTACAGAAGGATTTAAAAATTCAGTAGAACACGATACTGTAACAAATGATTGCTCTTTTATCGTCTCTAGACAAACCACAAACATTGTATAATCAATAAAAGACATAATCATTCCACCATGAAGACTTCCCATGGAGTTAAGATGATGATCTTTACATTCAAAAGCAGAGATATAATTATTTTTATTTTTTTTATAAAAAAAAGGGCCAACAAAATCTTCAAATGGTTCAGTTTCATACCATTTTTCATACTTTTTTAGGTCTTTATTAATGTTCATAACTTAAACTATCAGAAAATGATATTCTTTGAATTATTAAGAAAAATATTTTAATGTTAATTTATGAAAAATAGAAATAATGATTGGAAGTCAATAATTAAAAATCCAGGTGTAATAGAAACATCATTTGGCTCAATATCTTTCTTACCTCCTGTACAAAATATTCAAAAGGATTACATTCATCCACCAGTGAAAGTTTCTTCAGTAGGTAAGGCAAAGTATCAACAATATACCAAAGGAGAAAGAGATGAGTAATGAAGCAAATTTGTCATTAGAGGAAATTGAATCTTTAAGAAATTTACTTGATATCGAAAGAATTAAAGAATTAAGGTTGAGATATTCTTATCATATGGATGCAAGAGACCTTGATAAGCTAATGGATGTTTTTGCTGAGGGTGCAGTTTGTGGTTATGGACCTTATGGAGACTGGGTAGGCAAAGAAGTAATTTATAATAATTATAAAGAAACTTTTAAAGACTCATTAGATACACCATTTTTAAGTATGCATATTAATACAAATCATCTAATAAAAATCACTGGTCCTGAAACAGCCAAAGGAAGAGTTTATCTTCTTGATGGTTTAACTAAAAATATGGATGGATCAGACTTGGAACCAGGTTCTAGTAATTTTCTATGGTTTGCTCTTTATGATGAAGAGTATGTTAAGATTGACGGAAATTGGAAAATAAAAAATATGAATTTAGAATTTTTCTGGCCTGAGCGTCATGTTTCAGATGGTTTTTCGATAGATTTTTAGGATAAGTAATGTTTAAAAAAATTATAATTTTTTCTTTTTTTATTTTTTCATTTTCAAATAATTTAAGTGCTGCCGTTACAGTTTTAGGTAGCAGTGATGCACATATTTGTTACAAAAATGCAAAGTATGGGTCTACCACTCAATCATCTGTTGTAACTTGCCTAAATGCTATATCTGATATGACAATTTCAAAAAAAGATATAGATGCTTCAAGAATTAATCTTGGGATTATCTATAATAATAAATCAAAACCAAGAATGGCATTAGAACAATTTGAAATTGCTTTTAAAAATGAGAGTATGAAAGCTGAGGTACTTTTAAATCAAGGAAATAGTTTATTATTATTAAAAGATTATAATGGTGCATTAGAGAAATATCAGGCTTCTTATGAAAATAATTTAGAGGATATTTCTGCTATTTATTTTAATAAAGGAATGGCACACGAATACCTTGGAAATATTGATGAAGCAGTTAGTTTTTACAAAAAGGCGGTTACTTTAAATCCATCTTTAATTGATTATTTTGAGAATAAAAGAAGAAAATTAAAAGAGGCTGGTCTATGGAACGTAAGCAATGATAGAGAAAAGTCCTAAAAAACCAAGAGTTATTAGACAAAAACAAGCAACGTATCAAAGAGTTGTAAAAAATAAAAAGATTTACAATAGAAAAAAGGAAAAAATTTGTGATTAAATTTTTAATTGGTTTTCTTTTAGGTATTCTTGTAACTTTTTATATTACACCTGAATTTAAAAATGTAATTTCAGAATACTTTAATTTACTAATATATTATATTGAAAATTAATAATTATTTAATATTCAAAACTAAATTTTATACCATAAAATGAATTTGATTCATCAGTATTTGGAGGAGGGGATGAGTCATAAGTATTTTCGTAAGAAATGATTGAGGAAAATTTTTCAGTAATTTTTAATCTTAATCCAGCAACAAAAAATGATCTTAGCTCTGAAAAGTCATCAATATCAGGTTGAATGTAAAGAGTTGTTTCAAATGTTGCAGTATCTGATATTTTAAAATCATTGGTAATATAAGTATTTAAACGATTTGTTTTCCTTGTTTCTGATAAAATTCTTTCCTCATTTTCATCAAATAAACCTAATCCTAGCCTCAGAGATTTATATAGACTTAATCTTACTCCTGCACCAAATAACTCTCTTCTTTTAATTTTTTGAAGAGGTTTTTCACTAAGTTGCGAAAATATTTCCCAAGAAATTAGGTTATTAACTTTTCTAACAGCTCTAAGGTGAAAAAAAGTATTATTAGAGGTAATGGAATCATCTTTTTCCTCTCTTTTGTATGAGAAAACACCAAATCTCTGCCATTTATCTGAGTTATAGTCTAATCTCGTCTCAACAGAGTAATTTGTTCTATCGACTGTGCCACTTGAACCATTTAATCCTATATTTGCTTGAAAATGAAAACCAGTTAAGTTTTCTTTTCTGGCAGACTCCATATTTACTATTTGCGCAAATAGAATGCTATTTGAGAAAAGTAATAATGAACTCAAAAAGATTATATTTTTGAGATTTAACATTATATATTTTTACTCTCTTTTATATGGATATCTCTTTGTGGATATGGAATTTCTATACTATTCTCTTTAAATTTTTCCCAAATTGAAAATAAAACATCGCTTTGAGGTCCATAACGACCATCTATCACATCATTAATCCAAAATAATAATAAGAAATTTACTGAACTATCGGCAAATTCTCTTAAAAAGCACAAGGGTTCTGGGTTCTTAGCCGTTTTGGGGTGTTCGTTAGCGGCCTCTAATATCAATTCTTGTGCTTTTTTAATATCACAGTCATAAGAAACACCAATATTTATAGTTATTCTAGCTTTTTTATTGCTGTGAGTATAATTTATAACTCTATTTGTAATTAGGTCTTCGTTAGGAACCATAACTTCTTTGCCATCATATGTTTCAATTAGAGATGCTCTTGAGCCAGTATTTCTAATAAAACCCAGTGTTCCATCGTTTAATTCAATTAAATCGTCATTTTGTACAGTTTTTTCAAATAAAATTATTATTCCGCTAATGAAGTTAGAGGTAATTTTTTGAAGACCAAAACCTATACCAATACCTAAGGCACCACTGAAAACAGCTAAAGCAGTAAGGTCAATACCAAGAAAATTCATTCCAATTTGAAATGCTATAAAATAAATTAAAATTTGTAATGCTTTGGTTATAAGATTTCTGTTATTTGAGTTAATTCCAGGAATTTTTTTAACAAATTTTGCTGCAATATCGGATAGAATACCAGTTAACCATAGTAGTGTTGCTATTATTAAAGTGCCTTGAATTATGAGATAAGCAGAAAATTTTGACTCTCCAATACTTACTGAAAGCTCATCGGAGTCTAAAAATTGTTTAATGGGTTCAAGAAAGGGTAAAAACTCTAAAGAAAAGAAAAACAGTACGAAAGCAATTAAAAGAAATTTTGCTGAACCTGACTCAGGTTTTAACAAATTTTTAAAAATATTAGACATATAACAGTGTTATCAGATTCGTTACTTTATCTATAAATACAAATTTTTAATCTTAAGAAAAAAAATAAATAAACTCTTTATTTTTTGATTTTGTAATGCATTAATATTTTTTGATTATATTTATTGGAGGTTAAAAATGGCAACAGACATAATAATTACTGCAACTTTTGATGTAGACCCTGAACAGATTGATGATTTGATGAAAAGATGTAAACCTCTAATTGATGGTGCGCTTACTGAAGAGGGATGCCAGGATTACAGTTGGACATTAGATCCATATGTACCAGGTAGAATCTGGGTTATGGAAAGATGGGAAAGCGAAGAGTCTTTAAAAAAACATTTTGAAGATGATTGGTATAAAAATATGGGAGCAACACTTAATGAAGTTGGCTTATTAAGTGCTTTTTCTGCAAAATATAAAATTGCAAAAGAAGAACCTGTTTATGACGAAACAGGTGTAGCTAGAGCTGATTTTTCTTAGAAGGAAGTTAAATATGAGTGATAAAGAAGAAATTAGAAGTTTAGTTGAGAAATATGCAGATGCTGTAAACCGAGTGGACAAAGAAGATTGGTCCTCAACTTGGTGTGAGGACTCTGAATGGGATTTAAGCAGTATGCCTGCAGTTAAAGGTAAAGATGCAATTGTAGAACTTTGGGTTAATGCAATGGCCGGCTTTCCATATGTAGCTCAATTAATTCAAAATGGTACTACAGAAGTTAATGGTGATACAGCAACTGGCAGATGGTATATTGTTGAACATATTCAAACTACAGAAAAAGATGCTAATGACAATCCTGTTGGATTTTTTAATATTGGAGTTTACCAAGATAAGTACATTAAAGAAAATGGTGAATGGCTTTTTAAATTAAGGAAATATGCAGTTTTATATAATGATAACGGAACAGGAAATATGACAGGAACTGCAAACCCGTTTCCTGAATTAATTGTTTAGTTTAAAACTCTTTGAAGTCTTTACCTAATGGAACATCTTTTGATTTCCAAATAGGATTAATTTTATAAGTAGTATTTCTAAGATATTCAGATAGTTGAGTATTAGATAAATTTGCATCAATATCTGAATAACTTATTGGGTCACCAATGATTACTGGAACTTTTGTATTAATTCTTCTTTTTACCTCATGAAAAAGAAGAGAGGAACGAAGTGTTTCGCTTAAATGACTTGCTGTCTGGAATAAAAAACTATTTTGACCAGTAAAATGTAATGGAAGAATTGTTGGCTTTGATCTTTTAATAAGTCTCGAAGTAAAGTTTCTCCAGCTTGGATCAAGAGCAGTCTTATTGTAAAATCTTTTTGTTGTTGATACGGTTCCTCCAGGAAAAACAACTATTGTACCTCCTTCATCAAGAATTTTTCTCGCTTTTTTTCTGGTCTCAAGATTTGTAATCATAGCATTTTTACTTTCACTAAAATCAATGGGTAAAAGAAAATCTTTTGTCTCTGATGCCCTAAGAAGAAGAGAGTGAGTAAGAACTTTGAACTCAGATCTAATTTTACTTGTTAACCAGCAAATTACTAAACCGTCAAGAACACCAAAAGGGTGGTTTGCCACTATCATTAAAGGCCCCTCTGATGGAATTTTCTTTATTTTTTCCTCATCAAAATCAACGTCTAATTGTAATAAGTCAATGCATCCATCCCAGAAGCTTTTCCATTTCTCAGGATTTTTTTGATATTTTCTATAAATATTATAAAGGTATGGTTGACCTGTAACAAATTCAATGGATCTTATGAGTGCTTTTCTGTGTATTGGATCATTTGGATCTGCATAACTAAAATATTTTGTATCAAGGTATTCCATTTATAAATCCCATGGATTTTTATTTGAATTATCTTTCTTTTTATTTGAAGGCAAATGTCGAAGAATACTATCTTTATCTAATTCATTCGATATAACCTCTGAAATATAAGGTTTATTATTATCTTGTGTAAAGATTTTTGTAGTATTTTTTTTAAAAATTGGAGTTAGCATTAATCCTGTAAAAAACCCCCCAATATGGGCAGAATAGGCAACACCTGAAGAACCTTGGTCAAAAACATTCATAAATTGAAGACCTATCCATATACTTATAACTATAAAAGCAGGAACTTTTATAAGTTTTACAAATATAACAATCCAGGCAAAAACATATATCTTTGCTTTTGGGTGAAGAACTATATATGAACCTAAAAGACCAGCTATTGCACCGCTTGCCCCTATCATTGGAACATTGCTTTGTGGATCAAGTAATATTTGAGCAATTACGGCACCTATACCGCATAAAATATAAAAGATTATAAAATTAAATTTTCCAAATTCATCCTCTATGTTGTCGCCAAATATCCATAAATATATAAGATTGCCAAGTAGATGCATAAAACCACTATGAAGAAACATAGAGCTTAAGATGGAATACCAATATTGGAATAGATCATTTGTAAGCAAATAAGGTGTTGCTCCAAAAACTTTTATTATTGAATAGCCGTCCTCAGAAGATAAACTAAATTGAAATAAGTAGATTATGCAGCATAAAAAAATAATAAAATATGAAATAAAAGGTTTATTTTTTGTAGGGTTATCATCTTTGAATGGAAAAAAAAACATTTTATATCAACTATTTATTTTAAAATTTTAATTAATTACTTAAGTTACATAATGAAACAAGAGTTTATTTCAAATTAGTATCAATTCATTGGATATTATAACCTAATTTAAAAGGCGTTTTTCTATTATGAACAAAAAAAATATAGCTATAATACTTGCTGCTGGCAAGGGTTCTAGGATGAACTCTAATATTCCAAAACCTTTACATAAAATTGCAGGTAAAACCATTATTGAGCATATTTTGCATAATATTAAAGATGCTGGCTATGATGAGTCAATTATTGTTTTGAATAAAGAGAATGAAAAATTTTTTAAATTTTTAAAAGAAATTAATACTGACTTAACTATTGCATTTCAAGAAAATCAATTGGGAACTGGTGACGCCGTCAAAGAAGGCATTAAAGACGTTGATCTTTCCGGTGTTGAAAATGTATTAGTTGTATTTGGTGATACACCTTTGTTATCAACAAAAACATTAAGTAATTTAATCAATATCAATAAAAAAAATAATATAACTGTCTTGGGCTTTAAGACAGATAATCCAGGACGATATGGTAGACTTCTAGTTAAAAATAAAATGCTTTTGAAAATTGTTGAGGCATTAGATGCTAATGAGGATGAGAAAAAAATTACATTATGTAATGGTGGAATAATGATTATTAAAGCTGAGCGACTTAAAGAAAATTTAAATCTTATAAACAATAATAATGCAAAAAAAGAATTCATTCTCTCTGATTTAGTTGAAATCAATAATAATTCTGGTGGTCTATCATCCTTTATAGAGTGCGATTATGAAGAAACCATAGGTGTTGATAGTAAAAAAGGTTTAAGTAAAGCTGAAAAAATCTATCAAAATAAGCTCAGAGATAAATTTATGGAAGCTGGTACAACAATTTTAGATCCGGAAACAGTTTTTTTTCATCATGATACTAAGATTGGAAAAGATGTTGAAATAGGTTCAAATATAGTTTTTGGGGAAAATGTATTAATTAAAGATAATGTGATAATTAAATCATTTTGTTCAATTGAAAATTCAATTATTAATGATGGCGCATCCATAGGGCCTTTTGCAAGATTAAGAAATAATGTTGATATAGGCAAAGACTCAAATATCGGAAACTTCGTTGAAATAAAAAACTCCAGGCTTGAGCAAGAAGTCAAGGTAAGCCATTTATCTTATATTGGTGATGCTGAAATTGATGATTCAACAAATATTGGAGCCGGAACAATTACTTGTAACTATGATGGTGTTAATAAACATAAAACAACTATTGGTAAAAGAGCATTTATCGGATCAAATTCATCCTTAATAGCTCCTATTAATATTGGTGACGATGCTAATGTAGCGGCTGGATCTTCCATTTCAAAAAATGTGAATTCTAACTCTCTTGCTATTACAAGAGCCCCAATAAGATTTATAAGCAATTGGTCTAAAAAATTCAAAAAAACTAACAAAGAGGAAGAACAATGTGCGGAATAATTGGCTTAGTAAGTAAAAAAGAGGTTTCCTCTACTTTATTAGAAGGGTTGAAAAGACTGGAGTATAGAGGCTATGATTCTTCAGGTATAGCGACGATTAATGATAAAAAAATAGAAAGAGTAAGATCAAAAGGTAATTTAAGTTTTTTAGAAAAAAAACTTACAAATACATCTTTACCGGGGAATATAGGTATTGGTCATACTCGCTGGGCTACTCATGGTTCACCAGAAGAAAAAAATGCTCACCCTCACATTACCGATAAGGTCGCGGTTGTTCATAACGGTATTATAGAAAATAATAATCAACTCAGAAATCAATTAATTGAAGCTGGTGTTAAATTTTCTAGCGATACTGATACCGAAGTCGTTTGTCACATCATAACTTCATATATTAATTCAGGATTAGATGCTTATAACTCTATTAGAGCTACTATGAATGATGTAAAGGGTACTTACGCGTTTGGTGTTTTAGTATTAAAAGAACCTAATAAATTATTTGCAGTTAGAGGGGGGAGTCCTCTTGCGATAGGATCAGCTAATAATGAAAATTTTATTGGATCAGATTCTTATTCTTTAAGCGCTTATTCAGATAGCATTACTTATTTAAAAGATGGCGATGTGGCTGAAATTGAAAATGACTCCTATCGTATTTTTGATCATTCTGGTTCTTTAGTTGAAAGAGAAAAACAAAGTATTATTGAGAGCGTTACTTTATCCGAAAAAGGTGTTTTTAAACATTTCATGTCTAAAGAAATTCATGAACAACCTGAAGTCATAGCAAAATCCTTATCAAATTACATTGATATGGATAAAGGTGTTTTAAGCATTCCTAGCTTACCCTATGATTTTTCTACAATCACTAGTGTTACTCTGGTAGCATGTGGTAGTTCTTACTATGCTGGTTTAATTGCTAGAGATTGGTTTGAAAAGTTCACAAATGTAAAGGTTGATGTCGAGATAGCTTCAGAGTTTAGATATCGAGAGCCCCCAATGGTCTCAAATGGATTAACAATTTTTATATCTCAATCTGGTGAAACTGCTGATACACTTGCCGCGTTAAGGCATTGTAAGTCTTTGGGGCAGAAAACAATATCAATAGTTAATGTTGGTGATTCATCAATGTGTAGAGTTTCAGATGCATCTCTAAAAATATATGCTGGTCCGGAAATTGGTGTTGCATCGACTAAAGCTTTCACTTGTCAGCTTGGCGTATTAGCTTGTTTAGCAATAAAAATGGGTACTTCAAACGGATCTCTAACAAAAGAGCAGGAAAAAGAATATGTTAAATCTCTTTTATCAATACCGAGATTAATTTCGAATACTTTGGATAAAGAAGATGAAATTATTGATTTAGCTCATGATCTTTCAAATATAACTACAACATTATATCTTGGAAGGGGGCAGATGTATCCTGTGGCCATGGAGGGTGCCCTAAAATTAAAAGAAATTTCTTATGTTCATGCCGAAGGCTATCCTGCTGGAGAGATGAAGCATGGACCTATCGCATTATTAGAAAAAGATTTACCTGTCTTTATGATGGCTCCAAGCAACAGTTTGTATGAAAAGACTGTTTCAAATCTTAATGAAGTAATTGCTAGAGATGCATCTGTAATTCTTATCACTGATAATAAGGGGTTGGATAATATTGGTTTATTAAAAAATAAAATTAAAACATTTTTAGTTAATGAAACTGATATTATTTCAGCTCCATTTGTTTATACTCTACCTAATCAATTGATTGCCTATCACATCGCTCTGTTAAAAGGTACTGATGTTGATCAGCC